>Ga0307376_10000879_pt1 | contig 35130 bp, 49 predicted proteins | sample TR2MG_FD_202536 | JGI IMG/M metagenome (GOLD analysis project Ga0307376, IMG submission 202536) | Soil microbial communities from Risofladan, Vaasa, Finland - TR-2 | ecosystem: Environmental > Terrestrial > Soil > Coastal area > Acid sulfate soil | place: Finland: Risofladan, Vaasa | collected...
CAATGGCAGTACCATCAGTATGAAGTGTTATAAAATGATATTGTTGTGCAGCAAGAGTTGTTGCACCGCAAACTAAAGTTATATCTAAAGCTCCAACAGCCTGAGACATAAAAAATCACTTCCTTTCTTTTTAATATTTTATGCTGCCTGTGATGCAGGAACATACGTATGGATTAGTAAAACCTCTATGATATCATTTTGAGCAGTAGCTTCTTCTAAACATATTGCTCCAGCAAATTCATCGACACCATCCACGACTTCACCAGCCCCAGTTGTAGTAGAGGTTATCATTATTATTGGAGCAACTGGTTCATTCATCACCAATTTACTCGTTCCTAATACCCTTACTCTGGCAGCCTCTCCACTTTCTGGGGTATTCTGTAAAATCCCGATAGATACTTCATTAGCACCACAAGCAACAGCTTTGCCATCAGCATCAAGTGTAATGAAATGGTATTGAATAGTAGAAAGGTCATCACCGGCAACGATAGTTATATCTAAACATCCAACGGCTTGGGACATTATTTAACACCTCTTTTCTTTCTTTATTTTATTAAATTATTTTTTCTTCTTTTCTTCGGTAGCATCCAGGACAGCTAAAACAGCTTCTCGATAACTTACGCCCTTATTTTCAGCCATGTATTTCTGGACCTTCTTTTCTTCCGGAATCGATTTATCTTTGCCTTCTTCTTTTTCCTCTTCTCCCTTGCTTAATTCAGCAAAAATGGAGTCAGAGAAATTCGGTTGAAGCTCGATAAATTTTTCCAGTAATTCTCGCTGTGAAAGTTCAGTCTCTTTGTCATCTACCGTAAACTTGATCTTCTTTTCGTCAGAAGTGGACTCTACAAGAGCCATCAAAACTTCTTTCTGTTTAGGTAGAAATCGCATGTCTTTTTCGGAGCAGTGATCATCGATAAAGGTTTTAATTTCAGCTTCTCTTTTTTCCTTAGAGATTTTGCCTAGCTTTTCTTCTGCCTCTTTGGATTTTTTCTCTTCGGCTTCAAACTTTTCTTTGAATCCTTTGGCTGTTTCCTTCTCTTTATCTATTGTCTCCTTCTCCTTTTCCAGTTTCTCATAATCTTCCACTGCGACAAATTTCTTTCCCTCTACTTCAGTGACCTTGATTCCGTTTGGCATGATATAAGTCTCCTTTCTTTTTTTATCGACCTTTTTAGTCGTTTTCTTTTCTTCCTTCTCGTATATAATTAAATTGGCACTCTCATCAGCATCGTATAGGGCAGCAATGTCCTTTAAATTGGTTACCGCCGGTAGATCAGCCCCCAAAAAGGCTATGGCCGAGAGGACCTTTTTATATACTTTTTTGGTGCTGGGCTCGGCATAATTGGTTAAGATCTCACTGGATATCCTCTTATAAGCCCCATTCTTGATTAATTGATATAAGACTTTAGGCACTTCCTTTATGTCCACTAAAATTTTATCCCCTGCTCTTTTTAATCTGGTGATCCAGCCACCAGCGGGATATCCTGTCCTTTGTAATAACGCCTGTTTATTATCATGGCCTAATTTTACCTTGGGCTTTAACTTATCGATTATTTCATTAGTGCCACTTACAATATTGTCAAGATCCTCACCGGTTATTTTATTACCTTTCCATACCCCAACACCAAATACCTCAACATCTCTTAACTCATAGGTCTGGGAATAAGCTTCCAATATTGCTAGTTCCATTGTAGTTAAGTTTCCCTGCTCTTCGGTTTTAACCCAGTTACCCTCTTTATCTTTTTTCCAACCTGCTTTTTTGAGGGCTGCCCAGGCTGTAGCATTGGCTAAACCTTCTCTTTCCGGCCTATCTTTGTACTGCTCGAAGGCATTATTGTAAATATCGATCCAGGTTTTCTGGGCTTCAGCCGGTAGACCTTTTATCCCTTCCGGGATATTATCCGGATAACGATAGGGCATATAACTCATCTCCTTCCATATTTATAAAATTTTTACCTTTCATTGGTAAAGCTCTAGCCTTTAATTCTGGTTTGATCGGTTCAAACTTTTCGTATATAGTCACTGGCACCAGGGTTGACCTACAATCGAAATGTAAAGGTGGGGTAAATCTAGCTAAATCTGGATCGCCCTGTTCAAATACTTGGCCATCAAGTGCCTCGCAAACTTCGGTGGTCCTCTCGTCAATTATTGCCGAAAACATTACCCCGGCTATCATTTCTTTTACATCTTTATCTTCCATCATATCCAGTCGACCCTGATTATAAGAATCTGAAAAATTAGTTCGTACTATTGTTTCTAAATGGTGAGGGGTCAATAATTTCCCTTCTCTGGTTTCCACTCCCGGAGTTCCTATAAATTTTTTAAAAAACTGATCCAGCAAGAACATAATTTCTGGGGTAGTCGAACCATTCTTCATCCCGGTATATAATATTCCTTTGGCATCTTTTAAAATGGCATCCCTTGTTATCCCAGCGATCCAAAAAGATTTATTTTTTAGATATTGCATTGCCTTTTCTGCAGGCAACCCCACAAATCTTTTAATTTTTAATTCACTCTCTACCTCACTCATACCATATCTAAATAACTCCTGTAACCAATTCTTAATACAATCCCTAAATTCGCCCACATAAGATAACTGTAATTTCTCCACTTCCCGGGCATTCTGGGATTCCATAATCTTGGCTTTGGTTATTGATTTTTTAAGTGCCTCTTTTTGTCTAATTAAAATCTCTCCAAGTTCTTCTTTAGCCTTTACTTCAAAGTTATCTAAATTTTTTACTATCCTGGTAAAGTTACATTTTTTTTCGTATTGATTAGTTTGCCTTTTTAGCCTTGCTTGATATTCTTCTGCAAAGCCCCCGCCTTTGGGTTTGGGTTCAGGTAAAATTATCCCTTCTTCTTTGGCCGGGATCTTCAGGAATCCCCGGACCCATTCCTCTTCTGGATTGATCAACCCTGCGTCAACCAACATCTTGGCAATTTCAGCTTTTGCCTTCTGATCATCTTTAATCAGGGATTCAAATTTAAAGTAGGGATATTTGGGTTGAGAGAAATTAAAATCTATCAACCGTTTTATGATCTGTTCCCGGATTATAGTATCTTCGGTTTCTGTACCTAAATAATCAAGAATATAAATAAAAATATCAAAGTGAGTTTTAGATAAAGCCCAGGAGCCCTTTTCCCCGGTGTCCATTAGAAGGGTCCCCACCAGCAGGGCCCGGGCAATCATTGCATTATTAGTGTCAAAAGCTGACTTATAACCTGCATCTCCTCTTCTGGTAGCTTCCAAAAGTTCAGCCTCCAAACCCTTTGGCATAACCATCGCGGTATTGGTCTGAATGTTCTTCAATATTTCCAAATACTCATCCTGTTTATCCTTGGGGGTACCGGCTTCATAGCGACCTATGACGGTGGGTTGGCCAAACTTTTCTAAAAAGACATTCCAGAATCTTTGTACAATGTCATTAGAGAAATAATACCGGTAGACAGCCCTAAAATCGGATTCGCCATATAAGCTGTCTGCATCGTCATCATTGGGATTATAGGCAAAGAGAATAAATTTATTGACCGGTAAAGGTCTGTTGCCTGATTCAATCAAGCCTTTTTCTTCAACATTGCCATGCTCGTCACATTTAAACATATAATTTACAGCTTTCCGGACTTTGATATTGTCAATCCCGATCATCCCCTTAAATTCTCCATCGGGAAGGATCTTATAATTCATTTCAGCCACCGAATAACCATCTCTCATGGCATTCCAAATTTTAAGCAGGGTATTATTTATATTCCCCTTCATCTCAGAAAAGCAATGCTCTATAAATTCAGCCTGTTTTACTGCATCCTGATCATCCTCATCTTCCGCCCTGATACTCCAGGGAGTAGATAACCGGGCATGTTTCTTTAACATAAAGATAGCTTTAACCTGGCCATCCCGCCTTTGCATGGTCCGGTAAATTTCTAACCCTTTTTTCTCCACCAGGTCATCAGGATTATAGATAGGAAGATTACCAATACCCCAGATATCAGTACCCGATTTGGACATTTCGCCCATGTCCGGTTTAACCAATTTCTTTATAGTCTCTTTGGTATTTTGATATATCTCTTTTATGTCCATAAATCCCCTTTAGAAATAAAAAAAGAGAACCAGTCAAAGAATGCTTTCGGCATTCTCAAACCTGGCTCTCTATAGTTAATCAAATTATTAAGTATATCCCGGGGCTCACTTTGAGAATATTTATTTTTTTTCAGAATAACATAAAATTATTTAGTAGTCAAATATTTTACTTTACATAAATAAAATTATAATACCCTTATCACCAATCCTGCTCGGCACTTGGTCGTTCCCCGGCACTCTTTCCTTCTATTATAAACTCCGACTCTTCCGGAGCAGTCACCGCTCCATAGACCGCCATAGCCAAAGCAATGGCCAGGTCGATTTTTTTTGTTCCTGATTTTTTGACGATTCTCCAACCCCGGGAAGAATAAACCACCTTACAATTAATCAGGGATAGCCTGAATTCTTCTGATTCATAGAAGATTATCCCCTGGCTTTTAATCAGATTAAAAAGGCATTGACTAAAGGCTATGCAATTCCCCTGAGTTTGAGGCAATTCCACCATATTAATCTTTTCTTTTTTTAGGTCCTGACTTAATTGAATAGCCTGGTAAGGGTCAAAATACAAACTTTGAATATCATAAATTTTAGATAATTCGATCAAGTATCTTTTAACATCATCAAATTGTAATTCCAATTCTTCGGTTTCCAGGGGAATATAAACTTTATGTTCCACCGAAAAAATTTTATTACCAACTTTCCCTACTCCACAAATAGCGGTATAATCGTTTCTATATCCCACATCAAGCCCTAACCATATAGGGATTTTTATCTTCGGTCTTCTGACCAGCTTATAATCGATACAAGCCCTAAATTCCTCATCAGTTATGAAAGAATCTTCTTCGCTTACCCAAAGATTTTTATGCAACCGCTTAAATAGATTGGGTCTCATTCCCGGTTTATGCTCTTGGCTATCTAAATATTTTTGAGTTACAAAACTGCTCGGGTTTGCCTCTTCTCCTTGCTTGATATAGAAATAACTTTCCGGGGTATTACCTTTTTTTGATTCTTTAACTAAATCCCACAAGATCCCTTCTTCTGATCTTCCAGCAGTAGAAGTTACCAGGATAAGAGGATATTTGTATACCGGGGATAATTGCAGTTCCTCAAAAAAGAATCTTAACGAATCCGTATCAAAAGAGGCCAGCTCGTCAATACAAATTAAGAGGCAATTAAGACCAGCGCTTGACCGGTAAGACGAACTTAAACATCTTAAAATCGTTCCAGTTTTAATATTCTCGATATAATCGGCATAGATTCGGCACTTTTCATTAAGCTTCGGATTCTTTCTAATCATAGAAATAATTTTCCGATAAGTGATAAAGCTGGATTGGTCCTTGCTATTAGAGCAAATATAAATTTCCCCAGGCTCTTGGGTGACCAAAAACCAACTTAAAACTATTGCCGAAAAGGTAGATTTACCATTTTTTTTAGCCAGGGATACGAGGATCAATCGAGGCCTGTTTTTATAAAAGCAGTCTGTAAAAACCTCTCGCTCCCAGTTCTCGAGTTTAGTTAATTCTCCTTTTCCTTCCGGTAGATAAATCTCTTTTTCTGCAAACTGGATTATATCTTCTTTATATTTCAGGATAGAAAAGCCCTCACTTTTACCAGTCTTTAATTTTTCCGGCCATCTTTGTTTACGTCCTTCAGCTTGCTTTTTTTTCGCTTTTTGAGTTTTAACTCGATAGCTTTCTTTCAATCTCTTTTTTACATTTTTAGCCATATTAAATTATCCCCTTATCATTTGTTCAAAATATTGGACCTGGTCAAAGCACCGAACGAAGGCCAGATCCGGCCTGAAAGATAGATCATAGGCAATGATACTATATATCGTCTTATCGCCAAAGAAAGAACTAAAATTTTGCGTTTTAAAGCCCCTGTTTTTTTGAATAGGTATAATCATAAGCGTATATTCGCTAATATCGTTAAAAACTTATCCCTTTTAGTCCTGGCCGATCTCAAAGATTTTTGGTAAATGTGGTTTTACAAAGAGATCCTTTCTTGACCCCTGCCTTTTTGCACATCTCTTTAAATTCTTTCTTACTGAGATTCCCCTTAGTTAATTTCTTTTTACGTTTCCGGTTATATAATTTTAACCGGTCCGATTTCAACTTATGCTTATTGCACCACTCTAAAGCACGATCCAACCGGTCATTATCCTCATTGTTTAACACAGATTTATCACTCCTTTTTATTGATAAAATGTATTAGAGACCTTTTGTTTATAAGGGTTTTAATAACGTCTTATAAGATACCTTATGTATAGTAACCTTTATTTCTTATTATTAAAAATATACCAAAATGATATCTTCTTCCATCTTTCTCCTATGGCACTAATATTTTTTGTTCTTATCCCGCTTTCTTTTCTGATTTCTTCGCTGACTATTCTAACATCATCAATAGAAATACTACCATTTATCATCGCCTCTGCAATAGTTTCTAATAATTTCATAGTATCATCTATTCCACCATAAATAATATTTCCCGAGATATCTTTTAATTCCATCTCATTGATCCCCTTTCATTATAAAAATAATATTTATATTCTAACCCTCTTTTTTTCTCAAAAAATGTAGTTAAGGCTTTTTTAGCATCATGTTGAATCCCATACAAAACGAAAGGCTAACTCTCTTTTTTTTTAATTTTTTAGCGAAAGTTATTTTATTTTTAGCTTATTTTCGAGCATTAGAAATAAAACCTGTTTTATGGTCTTGAAACGCCTATATATAAAGGGTTTCAGCGACCCCTAAAACCCGCTTAAATTATTTTTAGCCCATTTAAGAGGTTTGGCCAATGCTCTTTTTTTTCTAAAAAATAAAAATTCATTTTTTTTATTTTGAATTTTTTTCTTTTTTTTTCACAATTTTTACTTTTGAAATTTTTCAATTTTACTTTTTATTTTTTGCCGAAAAATTTTGTTTGTGATTTCAAAAAATTCTATTTGTTTTTTCGTTAAAATTTTAATTTCATTTTTTTGAAAAATTCTGTTTTCCATTTTGCGAAAAAAAAGTTTTAATAATTTTGAAAATTTCTATTTTGTTTTTCTTTAAAAAAATCTTTTCATAATTTTAAAATTTTCTATTTGTTTTTTTGCTTAAATTTTATTTTTAGAATTTATAAAAAATGTCCTCATTTACGGTAACACAAAATCCACAAATAGTAACACTAAAGCCTTCCCTATATCCCGAATCCATTAATGACTTCTTTGTTTTCGTCATCATCGATCCCGATATACCTGAAAGTTACTTTAATGTTCCGGTGATTCAACAGGTTAGAGATCCTTTCAATACTGACCCCCTGCATACGCAAGTGGTAGCCAAAGGTTTTTCTAAGTGTATGACCCCCAACTTTATGCTTGATCCCAACTTCCCGGCACCACTCATTAATTAACTGATAGGCTCTTATCCTGGTAATTGCTTTATTCTTTTTTGATTTCTCGTTAGTGAATAGGTATTGATCCAGGTTAAATATACCGGTCTTTTCCAGGAAATAGTTTAAGGCCTCTTTGATCTGCTTATTGAAGAAAACTCTCCGGGTCTTTCCGGTCTTTTGCTCTTTGATATCTAAATGATCTTTTAGATTCCCCTGGTCATCTTTGACGTTTGCAAGTTTCAGGGATAATATATCCCCAATCCTCAGGCCGGAGTTAATACCAAAGACAAAAAGTAAATAATCCCGGGGATTTTTCTGTCGGTATAAATTCCCCCGGATCTGCTTTATTTGATTTTCTGATCTGATCGGTTCAACGATATTCATAAATTTTTTACCCCCCATATTTTGTTTAATCTATCTAACCAAATTATAATATAGGTTAAACAAAAAAGCAAGTATCCTATCAAAATAAATTCAAGTATCCTGTAACCCTTATTTTATATGGCTTTTTGTATTATACAGATTAGACATTGTGTTAAATACAAATCTTTCCGGACCACACCAAAAAAGAAGATTCACACCACACCACACCGAGAAACGAAAAAAATCTTATAGCCCTTTTTAACCTGTTTTTTGGACCGAGCCACACCGATAAGATCGAGCCACACCGAGCCACACCGATAAGCGAAAAACAAGATCCTGTAACCGTTGAAAACAAACGATTTTATTTTTCTTATTTTTGACCTTTTTTCACTTTTCAAAATATTATATTTAATTTATCTAACAAAATCGTAATATAGGTCAAATAAAAAAACAAATATCCCTTTTTTTTTATTCTTATATATCCCCAAAAGATACTTTTGTTAAATAAAAAATGACCCCGAGCCACACCAACGAATTAAGATATACTAACCCTCACAGCGTTTTTATTTTTTAACTCTTTCCATATTATACATAAGACCAATTAAATCAAATAAGAAATAAATGCCTGATCCCGGTTTTTAAGAAAATCTTACACTCTATTTTCCGGCCTTAACTGGCCTTTTTACTTAACAAAAGTATCTTTTTAAATCTTTAATTTCCTTATGGTCATCCTTTTTTTTAATTTTCATTTTTTTAACCTCACAATCACCTTTTCAACTATCTCACTGCTAATTAAATTCATGGCCCCACACCTGGGGCATTTAACTTCAATTATTTTTGCCTTATTGGTAATCATATTAAATCCAGGCATTCCACTAGCCAATTTTCTATTACAAGGTTCTCCCCGATATGTTCCCTTACACCTTATCTCTTCCTCTTTTATTTTAATTCACCTACTTTAATTAGTTAATCATTCCCACCCGGGGATCAACCCGCTATATTTTTCTATTTCTTTATAGGTTATTATTTCTTCAAAATCTATTCCCAGATCATCACATAGAAATTTAATCATTTCTCCGTTGGCTTTATCCCTTGCATATTTATCAGGGATTATAAATTTTAATCTCTTAAATTCTTCCGGATAATATTTCTTGAATCTCCTCAGCTTTGTTTTATCAACTGGTCTGGAATAGCCCTTTACCTCAATTATTGTTATTTCCATTTAATTCACTTCTCCTTTTTATCTTTACTTTCTTCCAGGCTTTTTTTGTATTTATAAATCTCAAAAAAATCTACTGCCGATAAATCCTTTACAGAAACATAAGGTCCGGGTGAACCACCAACAAATGTACCTTTTCTATTTTCTATAATAACTAAACGCCAATCAAGACTATTTTCTAATTTATCATTCGTAACTACTGCATTAAGAATTTCTATGCTTTGTTTATTCATTTAATCACTTCCCTTAAAATTTCTATAATTGATTTATACAACTTTCTACCCATATTCCCGAATAATCTATCAATCGAATATCCCATTTCCTTTTTAAGCAAATCATTAATTTTATCAAAATCTTCCTTTTCAATAGGCAAAAAAACATCTTCGGGATATGGATTTTCCTTTTCCAAAAATTGAATTAATTCTCCCTCGATCTTCTCCCCACGTTTTAGAAGCTTAATAGTATCATTGGCATTATCGGAATTCATTACTAAAGAATGTTTGAGCCACTCTATCGCTTTTTTAGTATTCATATAATCTTTCCCTCTAATCCTTTAATTTTATTTTTCAGGTCTATTGCAGTATCACTATTATCTTGCAATTTCCTTAACATTTTTTTCCATTTCCTAATTTTATTTTTTTCTCGGTGGTTGTTCTGTATATACTTAGCGCAACTCTCTTTATTCCGGCCTGTCTTTCCGGCTCCTCCACCTTGTACTTTCATACTATCTCCTTTCTTTATTTAAAAAGACTTTATTTTATTTTTTCCTTTAATAATTTTTTCCCTTTTACTTTAGTACCATCAAGAAGCCTACCATATCTTTCTATCATATATTCCTCGCTATAGCCTTTCTGGTTATTTTCCAGTTCAAAAATCCCAGTCAATTTCTCCGGATGATTTCTTCTCCTCTTCATAATAGGATACAGTTTTATAAACTCCTTTTTTATCCATTTTTCTTCTTTAACTGGAGTATCACATATCTTTACCCAACCACCCAGCGCCTCCGCTACTGAGCCTATTATTGGGTTTTCAGGAAAGGACACAGACATATACCCATCATATCTTTCTATCTTCTCTTTTAGAATTAACCAGGCAATCTCTGCTTCATCTTCAATATTCCCTTCAATCATCTCTATAATTTCAGATATCTTGGGGAAGAATTTCAATTCCCGGATAGACTTAACTACCGCTTTTTTTATTTCTATATCAGAATAACCTTTTAATATATCCCAATATATTTTTGCTCTGCCCTCACTCACTTTTTCCCCAAAGGCAGATTCTAAACTATTTAAACTTTGTATAAATAATTTTTTATCCATTTTACTCCTTTCTTAATCCACATCATCAAGCCGATGGTCCGTTTCTATTTTTTCTTCTAGGCTCTTACCTCGGTCTATTACCTCTTTATAAAATCTCGGATAGTGTTTTCGTAAACTGGCTGGACACAGAATATTTTTAGCCCAGAATTTATCTTCTACTACCCAGTCTATTATCTTTTTTATTTCATTAGGTTTGGCTTTATCCATACGAATAAGATAATCCATGTCTTTACACCAGGATTGTATTTGAGATTCATCTCTTTTCTGGATACTCTTATTATTTTCTCTTATCTTACCTTCAAAATATAAAGTTAATTGATACACCACCGCCTCTTTATCAAAAGAGGCTTTACTTAGTGTCTTTTCTTTTGTATTATTTTCTTTTGTTAGTTTTCTTTTGTATGCCCCTTTTTTGGTGACACTTCCTATCCCCTTTTTTGGTGATACCCTATCCCCTTTTTTGGTGATAGTCCCCTTTTTTGGTGATAGTCCCCATTTATCTGAATCCTTTTGTATTCCGTAGTTACAGACTGTAATATCCCCTTTTTTGGTGATAGTTTTTATTATTAAATTCTTTTTCAATAATTGATTTAAAATACCCCATATTTTTCTTCTATTAATACCAGTAAATTTTTCAAATTGTGAATGTGATATTCGATCCATTTTCTTTTTAGCCAACATTCCACTTTTATCTTTATATGGCTTTCCATCTTTTAAATCACAATATCCCCAAGTTTGCCTGAATATTGCCATCATCACTTGCCATTCTCTACCGGATAAATGGGTTTTCATTAATGAATCTATTAATTTATTAGCTATATCAACGTGACCATCTTCTCTTTGGGGATTTGCCATGGTTTAAAAATCTCCTCTAAACTCCTTTTATTTTCGGAGGGCAGGCCGAAACATTTTAAAACCCACCCCCTTTCTAACCTAAACACCCCACATGATAACCGGGAAGTTAGCCCCTAATAACATATACATCACCTACCTTAAATCAGCCCTGCCCTACTTCTCAAGGTTTTTATATCGTAGGGCAGGGAACGGCAATCCGGAGAACTCCGGAGAAGTAAGCCGGATTACCGGGATTCAATTCCTTTTATTTCTTCTTCTTAAAGACTAAATATATGATGATTACCACTACTGCTATAATTCCTATGATCCAACCCCATTCCATATTATTCACCTCCTTTTTTATAGAAATACGATAATTTTTTATAGTATTTCTAATATTTATCGCAAAATAATTATAGTTCCATAACTCTATCCACAACCCAATCCCACACTCTAAGCAATAAACTATATAGTATTTCGGGAATCACCAACAAAATAAAAGCCAGAACTATAATTCCATATTCCCAAAATGTCCATTTTGTTTTCATCTTAAAAATACCCAGTAAAACAACACCATTATTGCCGAGCCAATTAGGTATTCTATAAATGTCATCTTATTTGCCCCCTAAAAAATTCTTTGCTGGACTTTAGCTATCCTCTTATATGACATATCAATATATTCTTGTTTTATCAGCCAAGATAATATTCTTACATTATGAAAACCACCGGGCAACAATAACCATAATTTTCTACGTTTAAATCCTTTTATCATTGGCGCACAATAATCAAGCCACAAAACATTATCGGTATGTTTAGTAGCATAGGTTCGTATTAAAGTTCTCAATACTACATCAGCCGTAAAAGGCATTTGTATTTTATATTTTTCTGTTTTAATTTTCCTCATTAGATTATAGGGGGGATCAAGTAGCATCCAATCCCAATCTCTATTATCATTCTTTAAAAAATCCTTTACATTTATTCGTTTGGTAGCATTGATGTGTTCTATATCAATTCTTTCTTCTCCAATTTCACTTTGACCGGAGAATAAATGCAGAACTTTACCATAAATAGTAGCTTCTATAATTTTTTTTACAGTAGGAGTAAATGCCCCGGGATACCCCGTAATATTAAAGCCCATCCCAGTAACTTCTATATCAAAATTTTTATTCATTTAGGCATAGTTTCCTTTTGAATCTTTTTATAATTTCTTCTTCTTAGATATTCCCATAACTTTAAAAGTTTAATATCGTTCTCTTTAATAAATTCCTTTAATTCTTTTAAATTTCTGCGGAATTTACTTTTTCTTGCCAAACCTCTTTTTATATTTTTTCTTTGATATACGCCACTCGTCATTTTTTACTCCCAGTTATTTTTTCAATTACTTTTCTCTTTATTTTTTCCAATAAAGTTAGCGCACATATTTTATGGTAAAGCCTATGATCATGCATAACCATATCGTCTATACTAAGGATCTTTTCCCCGCATCTGAAGCATATCCAGGCAAGGCCTTCTTGTAATCTGTATTTTTTCATTTCAATCCTCCAATATATAGACCTCTACCGGTTCGATTCCCCATTTTTTAGCTTCTCCATAATCTTCTTTGTAGATATCCAAATTCCAAAAGTCAAAATGCAGGTTCTTCTCGGTAAAATATCCTGTATCCTCGACCGAGAAATAACCAATATTTTTAATATAAATTTTTTGGCCTAATTTCAAAGGACTTTTGACCTGCCATTTATCATCGATCCAGTCCACATTGATGGCCACCACTCCCTCTCTTACCGGTGTCATCGTTGCGGTATAGCCATCATTCCATTTTTTGGCAATACAGTCAGGATGCCGGGAGTAGGCCGTCGAGGTCATGATAAAATATTTTATCTCTTCCCCATTCCCTTGTTTTGGTATAGCCATATAAATTATCAGAATCAATATTATAATTTCAATTAAGATTATCAATTTTTTCATTGTTATCTCCAAATTTGCCTACCCTGGTAGTATTACCCCATACCATCCCAGGGTAGGTCATTGTTTCATTTTTCACTCAGATAACTCCCATGTAACAGATACAGATTCCGGTATAGCATTACCGTATGGTGCTAGTGTTATATCGCCACTATGCATATCTCCAACTTCAAGATAGGTTTTTGTCAATTCGATAGTAATGCGGTCTTTTGCTATATCAGGATATTCTACTTCAAATGTCAGCGTATACTCTCTAATAAATGTATCTCCTGTATTTACGATAGACCACTCTATAGTCCAGCATTCCTCTACTCCATCTATCACCGCTTCTACTTCAACTAACTCTGCGAGTGCCACAGCCTCCATTACTGATTCTGGTTCAGGTCCAGGACCTGGAGTTATCCCAGGAATACAACCGACCAAAGCCAAAACTAATAATAGAATGGGAATTAATATTAATATCTTGTTTCTCATCTTTTTTTTCACCTCCTCTCATTTTTTATTTTTCCTCCTTTCATATTTTTATTGAAGTTCTAAACTTGCTAATTCAACCCAAACTACTTTGTCATTCGCTACATCAATCTGAGCAAAAGAATCCCTATCTTCTCCAGCAGCTAAATTTACTCCAGTCACAGAACCTGTATAGGTTGTATAATCTGTTGATTTAATCGGAGTTCCAATGCCTGGTGTAACGCCATACGCTGTAAAGGTAACTGTATATTCCTGAATATCAGCGCCGGTATTTTCTATATTGAAGTAAATATAAACATATTTATCGAACTCTGAATTCCAAATCGGTAAATCTACATTTACATCGCCACAATCTACCGGTACTTCCACATCTACATCAGGAGTATTTACAATTATAGTATCGGGAGTATCACAGCAATCTGGACAGTCACAATCTACATCACAGTTACAATCTCCACAATTACAACCCTTCTCAAAATGAGCAGTTATAGTTGCATTCCTATAAGGCATACTAAAATAAGTACTTGCAGCGGTTGAATAATTGAAAGTTCCAAAATTTGCTGTCCAATTAACAAACTCCCAACCAGTTTTAGCTGTAGCTTCAATATCTACCCATTTATTAGGACAGTATTTGCCTGCTCCTGATACAGTTCCTGAATCCAATGGATCGGCTAGCATTGCTAATATATGCTTAGTACAAAAGTTAGCGGTTATCTCTACATTCTTGCAAGGCATATAAAATTTAGTGCTTGCAGAATTTGGGCTAATGATAGTTACACCACTTGTAGAAGTTGTCCATTTAACAAATTCATAATTATCTTTAGCTGTAGCTGTAATTGTTACCATAGTATGCTCTTTATACCCGTTGGGGGCACAAACGCCATGAATACCATCGTGAGATAAAGTTTGTGCCGAATTATTAGGATCGTCATTTAAGTCTACGCTATGGCAATCTGGACAAGGATCACCATTGCGGTCTACCTCTTTAGTCTGCCACCAATTGATATCTTGTCCCCACATGCTTTCTGGAGCATCAATTATCTTGACTACAGCACTGAGTTCTCCATTAGCTCCTGGCCAAATAGAATCACATCCAGAAAATAACAAAGCACCTATCGCTATTAACACAGCCATTAATATTGTTAACTTTTTCATTTTCTTTTTTTCACCTCCTTTCTTGTGGGACCTGGCCCGGTTAAAGGGTCGATAAATTACAGCGGTCCTTACTTCACCATAATCTACAATAACCGAGCCAGACCCGATTTTTACTCTGCATACCAATTTTGGTATATAAAATCACCTCTTTAAAAATTTTATTTTTCTACCACCTAAAACGCCCATTAAAATATTTTCGCATCCCCCCTTTACTGATAGTCATTTGTTCTTTTTCTTTCTTGCCTCTACAGATATTCCAGGCTATCATTAAGATTAACCATGCAAAAACAATATAAACAAAGCTCATAGAATCACCCCCTTATTTATTATTAATTCGGATCTTTACTTCATAAACTAATTGATCAGCTATTTTATTAAAATATTCATCTGTCTCTTTCAGCCTTATCATGTTGTCGTAACCCTTATCAAAAACTTTTTTAGCAGTAGATCTGAATATCTTTTTTAACTGCTCCAACCTTTCCTTTTTCAATTCCTCACCCCCCCCCTTTTATGTAAATAATGCAGGTTGAAATGGTTTATCTAATTTATTGTGTTTACTCAAATTCTCTTTTTTTGGCAATAATCTCAAATTGCCCAAAGCCCAACACCGCTTGAAATCTGGGTCTTTTGATGTATTAAATTTAAATATATATATAGGTGTAATGTGGTCAATATGTAATCTCTTCTCGAGATAGTCCGCCCAAATATAACCTTTGGGCATGGTCTTTTTTAATCGTTTAATTAATTTACTTAGGCTGTAACCTACTAAGTCTTCCCAGCGCCTACCATTCTTATTGCCTTTTAAAGAACCTCTTATCTCTCTTGACATTTTCTTGGTAATATTAAATTTTAAATCTGTTTTGTATCTATTTCTTTCATATTCATTGCGTTCTTTTTTATGTCCTTGATGATATTTTCTATAATATTCCAAATTATTTTTATAAGATTTTCTACGATATTCTTTTTGTTTTTCTTTATCTTTGTATGGCAAAATCTACCTCCCCAATAAAAAATGACCAAATAAAAGCCCGGAAACATACAGGCAAGCGTCAAACCTGCTTGTATCCGAGCTAATTACTTGGCCATATTAAATTTTAAATTATTAAACTTTTTTAAAGATACTTACATATGATAAACATACGATATATTATCGGACGTTGTAAAAACTCTAAAAAAATAAAAATGTTACCCGGATACCCGCCACTTATTCAATTGTGGTAACTAAGGGCATTTGAGTATCATAACGCTTTTTCCCCTTTTATTTTAATTTATCTATGATATTATCTATAACTGCCCTGGTATTCTCGCTTTGAGGGACAGTCTTACCTTGCTGGTATCTGTTATATGTAACGTAACTCACTCCGATAAAATGAGCCATTGAGGTAGGACTTATATCGTGTTTTATGGCCAGGCTTATCAGCTTCTTGATTCTCTCATCTTTTATTAAATTTATATCTATTACATTTCTTTTTCCCATAAGTTTCCACCCACAAAAATAATAACATATGAGTGTATATTTGTCAAATTTATTTAATTATTTCTTACTTCATCGACAAATTTCTTTTTGGCAATTAGTTTTTGATGCACCATATTTAGATCCTGATCCACCACATTATTTAAATAATTAAGTAGATTAGGATATGTTTTTTTCTTTGCCAGGAAAGATTCGCTAAATTCAACTAAATATCCTTTTTCTGTAATATCTATCGCACCAATTGTATAAACCTGGTCAGTTTTTTTTACGGTCATATCGCATTTTTTATATTGAAATTTTGCAATCATTTCAAAAGATATAATATCATTATTGGTTATTTTATGCCCCACCCGACTATCCCCTTAAACAAATATTTTTTTATCTTCTATATCTTGTTACTATATAGAATTAAGAAATCCTTCTTTTTTTAAAATATTTTTTAGTATTTTTAATAATCCCAGTTATCTCTTTTGCCTTCTTTAACCTTTTCCATAAATTCTTTTAATGCTATCTGGCAAAAATTGGATAAACTGAGCTTAATAGGTTTAAATTTCCTGGCCAGTTCCCGGGCTTCCTCTTTCACTTTGGCAGATCCCGCGTTAAAAGTGATTCTATCATCTTCTTCTTCTTTGATTCCGGTAATTTCTTTTTTAGCCATTATAATACTCCTTTCATTTTTTAATGAGTAGTCACAAACCAAGGGACTTTTTTAAAATCTCCTGGGATCTAACTGCTCATAAAGATTTATTAACTAATTTAATATAGATCCGAATATTTACTTTCCACTTTAGGTTTACAACCCTTAGGACATTGCCAGGAGCCTCGAGCAAAATGGCCATCACTATTAGTTTGTGGATGTAAAACTTGACCGCAAATTTTGCATTTAAAAACCATTTTATGTTTATATTCAATACCGAAAAAAGAATAAGTTAAAAAACGAATCTCTACCATTTCTTCAGGTATGCTTTTAGTGAAATTCTCCGCCTTTTCAAAAAAATCAGGGGGAACTTTAAAATTTCTTCTTTCTAATTTATTCTTCAAGTTTAAACATAGACGAATTAATAGAAATAATAAAAGGCCAGTTATTAGTAAGGCAACACATAATCCCATTATTGTATCTATATCCATAATATCCCTCTTTTTGTATTTAATATCTCGCTCACAATACCACTAAAACCCCTCTATTTTTACCTTCTATCTATTTATGATATATTCCTTTTATCAAACTTTGTCAAGTGTTTTCTGCAAATAATTTAAAATTCTATATCTTTTTTCATATATTTATATAATAATTAGTTAAATCGAATTTAAGGGGTCTGTGGGGCTCGTATTAACATTTCTTGCTTTTTACATACAATCCTAAGTGTATATATCAAGATATCGCAGAATAATAGCAGAATTAGATTAGAATTTTATAATCAAACAAAAACTCCCTGTATTATTTTTCAAATACAGGGAGCAAAATTATGGAGGTAATTTTAATGAAAGATCACATGCGAGGCGGAGAAGCCCGTCTTTTTCAAAGGGCGGTTGATTAATCTTCCTATTCTCCTTTGGGAAGATCCGGACATACAAATTCTTTTTTCCGGAAAAAATCTTTAAGAAGTTCTTCAGCCTGGGCCTTATTTATTGATCTAACTCTTTCCTGGATATCATTAGTAACCAATTTAATGTAGGTCTTATACCTTTTAGAGTGTATATATTGCCTATATTTGTTATGGTAATCGGCTTTGTAAATTCCCCAGGCTTTAAATAGTTTTTCCCACTTAGGCATAGTTATTTTTTCTAACCAGGAATCGCCTAGGTACTGACGGTAGGGTTTTTATGTTTAAACCAGCCGACTATATTAAAGAACGCTACCGCAATCTCAATAAAGCTCCCGGCAAGCCCTAATAGTTTTTCTTTAGTTATAGGTAGGGTATTACCTTCGGCCAGCTTATCATAGAATAAAGCAATGGCATCCAGTATGGCCTTCTTCTTCTCGGCCCCAAAGCCTGGGGTCTCAAATTCTTTAATTAGAGTTAAGATTATAGGAACGATCCCACCTATAAGAGCCAATAATTTCAATATGCTACTCATCTGTTTTCACCACCTTTCCTTTTTTAATTTATCACTCTTTGTTAAAATACCAAACCAAATAAGCCACTACCGCCACAATACCGGCATACCAGTACCAGGCCAAACCTGACAACCAATCAAACATATTTTTCACTCTCCTTTCCTGTTATTATCCGGTAGAATTTTATCAAGCTAGTATTTTCTATACTCCCTGAGTATATGATGTCATTTTCATAAATCCAAAACTTACTAGGATTAGGCTTTCTTACATCAAGATGAACGAAGGTATCCCCTATTCCTATTCGCATCCCTCCAACTCTCTCCGCAGCTAACCCTATATCAATGGGGTCTAATTCCACCATCTTTATATCAGCAGCCTCTCCATTTGGATTAGGAACATGAGCCGAGTCAGAAAACCCATTTATAACCCTGTTATAGTCAGGACATCTGTTACCGCTGTTTATGTATATAGGTTCATTGCCAAGGTCAGACCTTAACATCTCCAATTTAAATAATAGTAGACTACTAACCCTCACCTTTATTTTTCTGCATTTCGGACAAGGGCATCTAAACTCATACGAATAAAAGTTAGTTGAAAGATCACCTAACATTTAATTACCTACTTTTTACCATTTATTTTTCTATCAACACTTTCTATTAATTTACACAGTTTATTTTGGTTCTCACCTATACCCTTGAGCAACACTATGCTCTGATTATTTAAGTCGGCATTTTTTACGCTGTCATTGTGTAAACTCTTTAAATCATTATTGACTAAAGTTCTGTAAAATAGCCTTTCTTCTTCCTGTATTTTATCGTGCTTATCTTCCCTTTTGGTCTGTCGTCTTATCAAATACCATACCAAGCCAACTACCAAGATTAACATTACCGCTGTTATAATCGGCGTTCCAACTTCAGCTATTGCCTTGCCTAATTCTATTGGGTTCATTTACATCATCTCCTTTTACTTAAAAATTAGTTCCCATCATTATTGCATTACCACCTACTGCTTCTGCTCCAAGACCCTGAAAGCTAAAATGCCTTGTTGAATAATCTATCTTGGTAAATTCGACATTTGTACAAGGGATATTATCTGCTACTGTGAGATAATAACTTTCCCCTCCAACTATATCAGCTTCTAGTTTACCGTGAGTAAAAAATATCCCAATACAATCTCCAATCTCTATTGACATACTAATTGGATTACTTCCGCTATCTTCGGTAAAAGTCTGTTTCCCAGCTTTGGGTGTTACCGTCCCAAGATGTATATCAGCACGAGTAGTGAAATGGTCTGCAGATACTTCGTAAAAAATACCTATTTGAGTATTATACATAGGGTCGGAAGTGGTTGTGTGGGGATAAATCTCTATAGAAGTTATTGTTCCTGCAGTTGTTGCGGGGTTGCTCATAGAAATAACGGTTCTGCCAGTCGTCCCAGGGGCATATTCTGTAGCCCTATCAGTAGCCTCATCACCAATAGTAATAGCAGTTGCCAAAACCACCATCTGAAATATTGCCATTATAAGAACAATAATTAATAATATCTTTTTCATATCTTCTCCTTAATAAAAATCGTTATTTAAAACTGCATACCATTGTTTATCAGCAGTTTTATAGGTTAATGCTAATATATCTTCTGCTCCAGCATCTGTAGTCAGGACTCCCAAAGTTCCACCTGACCATTTTACTAATTGCTGAACAGTATGAGTACCTGTGCCATCATCGGTTAAATTCACAGCCGTTCCAGCTATAGCAAGAGCCTTTGTGGTTGCCACTTGTATATGATTCTCTGAAGTCCTAATAGCCCAATAAATAGTATCTGCTACCAAAGGTGCGGGAACGGTAGTTGAACTTTTAAATCTAATTCTTGCTCCTGTAGGAATATCAATGGTTAAATCTATAATCTCTGTATCTATATGAACTTCAGCTTCAGCGATTGCAGCATCTGATTGAGTTACAATCTCATCCATCACCCTTGTGCCAGTGCCGTCTTGAGTAACTATTAATTGAGCATTTAAGGCTCCAGATGGTGCAGTTATCGTAATAGTGAAATTATGTGCTGCTGTTAAAGTCGCTTTGTTACTATTCCCAAGATTCCAAGCTATGGTAGTTCCAGAAGTCAATACTTGTTCTGTAAAATTAATACTGTGTGCTCCTGATTGAAGTTGCCCACCTAATTGTGGGGTAGTGTCTTCTACTATATTTGCTAAAAATGCTAATTCCGTATAATCATAGCCTGTCGCAGTAGCATTTACAGTTAAACAATATTCAGCAGTTCCTATAGGTATTTCTCCGAAAGCAGTAGTTCCTGATAAATAAGGTATAGCATATAAAGTCCAAGATGATTTTTCAGTTCCACCTGCAGCTACATCAATATCTCCATCATCGTCGGTATCATAAGTAGCTTTCAACATATCACCACCGCCACCGAGAGTTACAAACTCCAAGGCAGTTTCTCCAACATTGACCCTGACATGTTTTAATGAACTGCCAGTATAATTGGCTGGAGTATCGGTTAACCCTGTAAAAGTTCCGCCGCCACCTGTTTCATCCTCACATTCCCAATTCCCCGAAGTTGAATTATATTTTAATATTTTTAAATTGGCTATATCAGTCATGTCTACATCAGATAAATCACCTAAGCTTTCCCCAGTTATATTAGTAAGATAGTTACCTAAATCACTAATGTCAGTTTCAACTAATGCCCTTGACTCCCAGCTATCGCCATCAGCCACTAATACATATTTATCGGTAGGAGTAGTTACGCCTACATCGGACATATCAGAAAGTTGATAAGCAAGGTCAGTTTTAACTTCCGAATATTCTCTACCTTCAATAGTAGTTGCGTCTGTAAAACGTGCAAAGTCATATTGAACAGGAGTTCCGCTTGTGGTAACTGTTCCACCACCAACAGGAGTTCCAAACTCTAAAGCTGTTTCACCAGCGTTAACTTTTACATATTTTCCTGCCTGGTCTGTGTAGTTAGCAGGAGTATCGGTCAATGCCACAAAGGTAGAAGCTCCTCCACCTGTCTCTTCTTGCCAGTGCATTTTTCCTGAATCAGCTTCCCAGGTTAATACATATTCATCAGCAGGAGAATTATCTATATCTAATTTTGCTTCTGGGATAGATTCATCAGGAACAGTAATATCAGTTATAGACAATAATGTATCGCCAATATAATAACCATGTCCAGCAGTTACTCCAATATCCCCATCGATTAATGAAGTTGGGCCCAAATTTACATAAGTTGCACCGAGTAAAACCAATCCCAGTATAGTTATTAATATTATTACTCCTATATTATTTCTTATTTTTTTAAACATAAGATTACCTCCTTTATATAGTCAAAATACTTTTATATTTCAATAACATATCTTCGTTAGCCACAATAGTTGCACAATCTACCGTATGATATGTCGCGCTAACTTTCCCGGATAATTCGGAAGTTTTATCCTCATTATTAACTTTCTTTTTAAATACATCCCCGGCTACCACAATGGGATTATCTAGTCCGATCTTATCGCTAAATCCTATAGTTACTGTATCGGAAGCTGACACTCCGGCAGGTATTACAATTTTAGTTACTATATCGAAAGCCTTATTTCCATATGCAATACTACCGGCTATTATGGTTATTTCTTCCTCATCATTCTTCCCTCTTACCAGGCCTATGATCTTAACGTTCCCGGAAGGAGAAGCAATATTGGTCGTTGTTATAGAGCTATTTCTGGCATAATCTGGATTGGTTATCCCATTTGTAATATTTTGGATTGCTCCTGTCCCGGTGATAGCTGCATGAATACCTGAGGCATTAGCAGCAAGTAGATCTTGAAAATGCTGGGGTATGATCCTCTGCATTATGAAATTCCTTTTATCGGTTACTGCTGTTGCCACTCCACCCGCTACAACTACCCTATTTAATTCGATACTATTTGCAGGGATTGAAGAAGTGCTTATTATTGCACTGATCACCCCTACCGAAGTTAAATATAATTTATAAGTCCCATTACTTAATTCTGAAACATTATATTGCTGGGCAGCCCCATAATAAGCTTCAAGATTATCAATCAAAGCAAGGCCTTTTTCAATATCTAAATTTGAGGCAGGTGAACCAATACTAACCGCAAAAGCCCCACCGGATTGATAGACTATGCCATTCCCATGAAGCCCGGTGGTCCATTTAGCGATAGGGGTAGAAGGTTCCTGGTTTAAGGTTATTATTTGAAAAGTAACTGGTCCTTCTATACCACTATTGGGAATATGAACTCTTACCATTATTTTACGGTAACAATCAGCGGGTATATCACCTATAATAAGGGGAGCATAAAGTCCTACCGGTTGAAATTCGGTCATGTTATCATCGGTCTCACCAGAAGCATCTCCACCATTCTCACCCTCATGAATGGTAAGAGATTTTATTTCAGGCCAGTGTTGCTTAGTAATATTTTTGACTTCATCTCCGTTATCATCCCTGGCACTTACCCTGACACAAATCATTTTGGAAGATCCTTTTACCATGCCCTTGTCATTCCAGACATGATATTCTGTCCCTGCTTCTGATAATAAATAAGCCCCGGCATCACCTATGCCATAGTTTATCGCTGTTACTTCTTCGGTATCAGTAGCATTATATATTTTTGGATTTGGATCTACTGCCATAAAATCACCTCATTTATCGAAAATATGTTAAACCATTTATTCTTTTACATCCTGTCGGAGCGGAAAAACTGCTCAAAATCGTTCCTGTTACTCCAGAATGAATATAAACTAAATCATCTTCTACGCCATAAGTACCATTATCCCCACTAATTAGATTATTTCCGTCATTGGTCAATCCATTGGGCTGCGGTTTTGGACTTGCAAAACTGCTTTTAATAGTAGAAGTTATTCCATTATGAATATAGATCATATCGTTATTTGCATCACCGCTAACTAAATCTCCATTTATTATTGTTAACCCTCTGGGAAAGGTAGAGGGGCTGTTAAAACTGCTTAAAATTGAGGAACTTAAACCATTATGAATATATATTTTCTTTTTTAACCAATCACAACTAATTAAATTTGTTCCATCAAAAGCTAAACCATTATTATAATAATATGGAGGCTCAAACTGATCTAAAATCGTTTCTGAAAATCTATCATGGACAAAAATATATTCATAATTCGCACTAATTAAATTACCATTAGCGATAGTCAAGCCAGACGGATTGCTAATATTAGTTAAAGTATCTATAATTTCATTAGATATTCCTTTACATCTCCATATTTTATGGGTCTCAAAACAGCAGACAATTAAATCTCCGATTATTGCAATCGGTTTTTCTGGTGGCCATATAATCGGATTATTTTTATCTCCATTTTTATATAAAATTCTTACAGTATCCCCTATTGCTATATCAGGGTCTCTGGCTAAAGTAAAAATCCTGGGATATGCTTTTGGGTCCCCAGCTATGAATACGCCATAACTGCCATCGCCATTGTCAACTGCCACTTCCCCGGTTACTACAGATAACCGATGGATTATATTCCCCACAGTATTTCTTATAATTTCACTAATCGGTCTTAACATAATTACACCCCTAGAGAATCAACAGAAGCGGTTACTTCTATTTGCTTAATATCCTTTAATACTCCGCATATAGTTCGTTTCTCTTTTATTCCATATTCAAAAACTATCCCTACCGTTTCATTTACTATATAATCAGGCTCTTTTTTTGTGGTAAAAATATTCTTAATTGATTTACCACTCCCGGCAATCTCAACATCATAACTACCATTGCCATTGTCAGCAGTAACTATCCCGGTCATATAAGTACCCCGATGTTTGATATTTCCCACTGCATTGCTTGAAGTGGCTATATTAAATCTAAGCATAGAAAACACATCCTATCTGAGTTCTCGGTTTAATTGCCCCGGTCTCCGGGTCAATATCAAAATAAATCACTATTTCTTCTATGCGCCATCGCCCATTGAAAATGGTATAACCAATCTTTTTATCGGTCAATTTTACCGCTTCACCTGCTACTATTTTAGGATTAAAATTAACTAAATAATCAGGTTGTTTGGTATATCTATGACTATCTCTAATTCTTCTTTGCCCTATACCGATACATTGTGCCTCAGTTTCAGCCAAAGGATATTCTTCCGTACCTTCTCCTGGTGGCTTTCTCACTCCATATTTGGCAATTGAGACAGGATCATTTACCACTGCCTTAATTTGAGTACGAATTATAGTAGAAACAACTTCTTCAGTAGGATTTTCCTCTTCATATTGCTCTTTCCCGCCATCAGTCTGTTCTTTGGTTTTAATTGCTATCGATATAGAGAAAGCCTTTTCGGTAAAAACCCAATCAAGAGTGCTTTGAATTTCCCGATGAATATTAAAACTTGTATTACTCTCCCAATATTTACCTGCTCCACCTGTAACCGTAAACTCCATATTTTGAACAGTTAAATCAGAATTTAATTTAACAACAGTAAATTTATAATCCTGATATTTAGGAAAAATAAATCCCGGTGGTTTGGTATAACCTAAATATTTTGTGGTCACCTTGAAATTAGCATCCTCATAAGACCAGGCAGTCACAATTTCACCTAAGGCAAAACTTTTATTGACTGTAGTAGTCTGTATGTCATATATCGGCTCATAAGGAGGGACTTCTAAATCGTTTATAGTTATTACTTCTTCCTCAAAGATTGCCCCTAATATAGTTAATTGATTAATGATCCCTTCCCTTGTAGTAACCAGACCCACTAATATAAATTTATTCTCTCCGTATTCCCAATCAGGAGTCGGATATAAAGTCTCATTAGTTTTGATCACTTTTTTATAGACTAACATCTTTGCATTTTCATCAAATCTTATTACCCAGCCTTCTATCATCATTTCCTTTTGGATCATATCTCGGATAAATTGATCCTGGAAAGAATGGTCAATAATGGTTGTGCTTCCAGTAGGCACATCAATATTGGTTATTCCAGCCTGATTGGCCAGGTATCTTATAATTGCCCCCCTGGTTTTTGCGGTGGCTGCCTCTTGTACAGAAATTAAGGTCATTCGCTTCAATAATTTTTTACCATAACCCGAACCATAAATATATAAATTATATTTACCGCTAGCATTAGATCTTGTGCCATCGATCAACCCGGTAAATAGTTTCACTTCCTGGCCATTAACATAGGAAGTTATGATTACTTCTTTATCTTCATAATCTCCTACAAGTAACGGTGAATATTGAAAATCGTTCAAATTAAAGGAAAATAAACTGATCAAATTTTCATTATGCTGGATCATAACCTGGCCCACCAAGGCATTAGACACATCTTCACCACCAATAGTAATTTTTAGCCTTATACTCTGTGCAGTGGCCAAACAAGCCCCCACTAATACTCTTTGCACCGTAAGAGAACAATCGATTATTCTTCCGAAAAAATTATCATCATTTTCATTGACATGTAAATTGCAATCTATTGCCTTATAGGTCGGTGAATCTTCACTTTGCTCGTTTACCGCCAAAAAACAATTAATAACCGTTATCATGGTTTTACTTCCTCACAAATTAATGAAAAATGCCCTACATCCATAATCCTACCGATATATTGATAATCTACAATATGCACTATAAATTTAGGCTCGTACCGGATAACAATATTATCGTCTACATCCGGAGGAACGTCCCCGAATATAAACCTTGCCCGACCACTAACGTTGGCTTTAACATATACGTGGCCGGCTCCCGGGTTGGTATCTTCGGTTACGGTTACAGTTTTAGATACATCACTTAAAGTAACAACCGGGACCGGAGTAGCTCCCGACATCTGTCTTTGAGTATAAAATATAGTGGTAGATCCATCCCCGGAAAGCCTTTCGGTTATTTGTAAATAATCAATATAATATATATTGCCTATACGTTCTACTTCTGCTTTTATGGCATCCATTTTACTATTTATAAGATCTGATATCTCAAAATGATATACAGAAATAGGCTGATTTTCAGCATTTACATTTCGATTAATAATCAAAATACCATAGGGAGTGCGTTCATAGTTTTTAAGAAAATTCGCTTTTGCTAGATATCCCACCGGAGTATCTAAGGTGGTATCTCCTATTGCAATTGTCCCTTCTGACATGATTTAACTCCCCTTTAAACCTGTAATTCAAAACCGCTACGACCATACTGCCTAATAAATTCTAAAAAAGCCATATTTACCTGTTGTTTAATTTTAGTTATATCATTGTCATTTCTGACTACCGGATTATTTATATTGATATTAATTTCTCTTTTCCCCTGGTCATAACTTCTTTGGCCAGGTGGATTAATTTCTTCTCCTACATGCACTAATGCTAAAGTTGTTTTAGGAACAGAACGAATACCCACTTGATATTCTGGAATATATTCTGGTTTATATCCGGTTTCTTCAATTGTTGGAACCCCAGCTAAGAAGGCTTCAGAAGCTGCCTTTTTGGCTGCTTTTTCTGCAGCTTCTCCAACTGCATCTATTTTATTTATCAACCCGGTATATTCATCTGTTATCCCTTTAATCGCCGCTTTCTGAATGTTAGCACTTTCCTCCGTTTTCTTCGCTGTTTCAATTAAGGCATCCTGCTGTTCTAATAATTTCTTTTTGATCAAATCAATTTCTTTTTCATACCATTCTCTTATTTTAGTTAATTCTTCTTTTTCCTTTTCAGCAGATAATCCTGCATCTTTAATTTTATCTTCTAATTGCTGTTTTCTAGTTAACAGATTTTTAGCTGCAACTTCTTCTTCCGTATGAGATAACTCATATAGTCTATCCTCTACCGGTTGCATTGCATCAGTATATTTTTTATATGCATCTTCAGCAGCTTTTGCCATTTTTTTATTGGCTTCTTCGCTTTCTTCTGCTAATCTTGCCACCCATTCATCAAAAGATTCTATTTTATTACCGAATTCATCAAGTGCTTCACCTGCATCCTCAGTTTTTTCTCCAAGTCCGCCCATTGAATCGGCTAAATTATCTATGGTATCAGCAAATGCTCCAGCTCCGCCGCCACCGCCACCCAAATATTCTGTCAGCTTTGCAAAATTGCCTTTTATACTATCGAAGGCTTCTATAGTTATATCTCTCATCCCAAAGAGATTAGTTTTCCAGGCAGCATATAAACCACCAACAGCAATACCCACGATTGCGATAGGACCAGCAGCAGCCCCTAACCAACTATACTTTGCTCCTATTTGTGCTATAGAAGGAATGAGAGTTCCGGTGGTTACCGTTGATGTAGATATCATTTTTGCATCTAAAAGTTTTAAAGCGGTTACAACCGCCAAAATTCCAAGTTTCATTTTCATAAATGCGCCTACTGCCATTAGAATAGGTCCACCTACCAGAGCAAGACCCCCTAAAATAGCCCCTGTTTTTACGATCCATTCTGTCAATTTAGGATGTGCATCTATCCATTTATTAATATGAGTTACTACCTCTATAACCTTTCCAACCATCTTTGTGGCCATTGGCAATAACTTTTCTCCTAATGCTACCGCTGCATCGCTTATCCTAGCTTTTAATATTCTCATTTGGTTTGCAAAGCCTTCGCTTGTTCGAGAAAAATCACCTATAGCATTTTTAGATTGTTCTTGAGCTATTAATAATGTAGCCCAAGCTTTAGCCTGTCTATCAGTTTCAAAGGTTATCCCTTTTTGAGTTAATTCTAATACTTTTGCCTGGACATCAGTTTCCATAATGGAAATACCCAAACTTTTAACACTCTCACGTTCTCCAAGTAAGGCTTTTGTTAAAGCTGCACTTGCTCCCTCAGCTCCACCGCTATAATTCGTAAATGAAGCCAAATCCACCGCTAATTCATTAACTTTTGTAGATAAATCAAGGGCTGCTTCTCCAGTAAAACCAAAGCCAGATAATAAGTCTCCAGTATCAGATAATAATTGTTTGGCTGCTTTAGTACTTAAACCAAAATTATCAGCAAGATTTTTGGCAGTTTTTTCTGCTTCTTCTGATACATCTTGAAAAACTACTGCAAATTTACTGGCTGTTTCTTCTGCATCACTTGCCATTTTAATTAAACCTATACTTACAGCAGTTATAGCCCCACCTACAATGGTCATAGTTTTGCCGATAGATCCAATCTTTTCTGCAAATTTAGTTAATCGATTCTCTGATTCACTCAAAGCAGATTTGAATTTTGATGCATCGCCTATTATGCTTATTATTAATTCTTTACCCAATGCCATTTAGTTACCTCGATTATTTATTTATTTTTCAATTATGGTATAATTACAATTAAAAAATAGGAGGTATATTATTATGAAAAAGTATATTTTAATTTTAATTATCTCTTTCATTGGTTTTTTATTAATTAGAAGTTATATAAATTTAAAATCAGAAATACCCACATCCCAATCTGGAGGTGGTGGTGGTGCAAGTGCTTTTTCAGAAACTATCGATAATTCAGAAAAATAATCATTCAATTATGTATTTTTTCAATTCCCATTCTTTCTATTTTTGCTTTATATAAGACTTCTACATCATCTATGAAATCAACAATTTCATCTAAGGGGATTGACATTATTTCGTTATATCCATAACCAAAACCAATGGTAAATTTCTTTATTATTTCTTGCCAATCCCAGGGGTTAAATTTTTTGATGTTATCTTTTCTATATATTTATTGAATCCAGAGAAATCATTAATTTCTTTCCTTACTCGGTCAATGTCTCCTATATCTAATAATTCATCGAATTCATCAATAGTCATTTTAAGATCAGGATTCCCCTTTTGTAAATTATAAAGAATAACATAAGTATCAAAATCTAAAGCATCCAATTTATTTTCCGTTCTATATCTTTCCATCTTCTTAATATCTTTATTTTTTAATCGACTTATTATATATTCTTTATCACCAATTTTTACCTTAGCCATAATTACTCCTTCCTTTTGATATAATTCTTCAGAATACCCTCAAATCGCTAACCTGAATACCCTACATAATGAAATTTTACCTTACCCTTAGGGTTTTACCCTAAAGTTTTATATTGTCATCAGGCTGCATATTCCGCAGTGTCTTTAAGGTTGATCAGGGTTGCTAAAAGGGCATAACCAGCAGCGTCATATTTTGCTTTCCCGGTAACTGCACAGGTTAATCTTCCCGGGCCACCGATATTAATAGGATAGGCAAGATATCTAACTAATGGCAAATCAATTTGTAAAGTATAATAGACATCAGGCTCGGGAGTGGCATCACATACTGCACCCACAAGTTTGATCCGGAATTGTCGTTCTGTACCAAGAATAAAATAATCGTACTCGGTCCTGTTTACAAAATCGATGACAAAACTGACCGGTATGGTCCTGAATCCATCTCGAATAATCTTTCCGGGAATGGCAGTATTATTTAAGAAATACTTGGCCACACATTTATTGTCCCAAGTCAAACTAAAACTTTCCAAGTCATTACATCTATTACCCGGGTCTGCTACTCCACCTATATAGATTTTTGCATCTTGCCAAACAAAGGGCTTGGTAGCCTCAAGCGATAAACCTGTTTTCGATACACTGCCTATATTTTTAGCAATGATCCCGCAAGTGGCCTTTAAGACCTTGTCGGTAGTAGAGAAATTTAAGGCCAGAGTATTAACTATAGCCCCTAAAAACTGGAATGCATTTCCCTGATCCCTGTAAACCTCTAAAGTATAAGGGTTAATTGGACAGTCTGCATGAAAATCGGTTGCCTGTCTGGGAGTAAATATGTGCTGTTTGGCAGTGGTAGAAGCCCCAGCTATCAAGTATCTTATATCATCAAGACGAACTTCAAAATCAGCTAATTCAATATGCATTATCAGTGCAACACTAATTACTGCGGCTAAATCCGTTGCATCGGTTATAACGACGGTGCATTCCTGCCAAACTCCAGCAGCTAATATAGGCACGTTCATATCTTCAAAAGCTTCGGGGGTATTAGCGCCGAGAGCATTCTCACTAACTCTTAAAACTAAGTCCCCATCAGCAGTAATTTTGGAACATTTTATCCAAAATTTAATATGAGTGGCACCCACCATATTTGCAGATACTATGAAAGAACCCAAGATATCATCAGGAGCTACGCTTGGAGTAACCTGCAATCTTGCTGAATATGTACCTTTCTTTTTATCATTAGGATCTACGCTGGCTACTACTCCTTCATCGGGTGTCCAGGCTGCCTCACAACTGCATAACTCGGTTTCGGTTGTTCCCGCAGCGGTTGCTTCTGCCGGTACATTTAAAGCACTACGCAAGATATGACCGATACTCGTCGGATGTGCTTCTATCACAACATCACCACCGAAAGATTTTTCTCCTTGGTATGATTTTGGCTCATCAAGTATCCCCCTTTGTGCAGCAGATAAAAGTTCTTCAATATTCTCGGTCAAAGTTTCACTGGCAAACGGTAAGAAAAGATCATTGGCCCCTGCTACTTTTTCGCCCCAAGTAGTCTCTTTTTTAATTCCTATGTGTCCTCTTGATCCTTGTGGCATTATTTGTCAACTCCTTTCTTTTTATTTTTCTAACTTTTTTCTTTTTTTCTTTAACTAAATCGAAATATCCGGAATCTAGATATTTTTTTGCCTTCTCTTCATCTCCGACTACTACAAATTGATCAGGCTGAAAAATACCGAATCCAACTACTTCTAATTCACTATTTCGATTATATTTTAATAACATAAGATCACCTTCTTTTTATTCCCTGGTTACAAAGCTCTGCCTTAAAGTTATTTGCATATCTATCTCTACCCCCCTGAACGGATAAGAGCTAAAATCAAATCTGGTATTCGGGAAGCTGAAATATAGACATTCGTTATCTAAATCAATGTGCCCGCCAAGAGCTTTCTTTATATCAAAATTTAAATCAAGAATACCTTTAATAATATTGATGGTTAGAATATTTATAGTGGCTCCACTCCCACTCCCACCGGTTACCGCCAAACCGTTAGCCACAGCATAACCAGAACCTCCATTTAAAAGAGTTACGGTTAAAATAACACCGGAACCATTAACAGTATTGACGGTTACCGTTCCAAGAGAACCGCCTGTCTGAACCACAGTGATAATATCCCCTTCGGTATATCCTGTTCCGCCAGATCCGAGTGATATCGTTTTAATGGTGGTATCCCCGACTATCTGTTTATCAACATCAAAGATCTTTATATAACCAAATATGGTTAGAGTAAAATTAATCTCCGTATTATGGGGCATAGTTACCGGCTCTTCCGGTGCATTGGTAGGCTCTAAGATAATACAGGGAAATAAATTTACCGGAATATCGTCCCGGGTCCCAGAATAAACCACTTTAATATAAGGGCTTAAAACACCATCCTCTTCTAAAATGGCTTTAATTTTATTCCAAATTGTCTCTATTTTCATCTGGTTATTTCCTCTAAATATTCGGTAAAGACTTTAACAATATTTGTTTTATCCTCTTTCTGGAAGAGTAAAAATTTACGCTGGGGTATCTTGGCCGTTCTGGCTTTTTGATGGACATGCATTGCGAAAACATCTTTGCCATCCGAAACCCAATGTAAGGCCTTCGCTTTTACCGGGTAGATATCCCTGGCTGGTATCTTAATTGAACCGCCTTCCTGGTGTATCTTCATATAACCAAGATTAGTTCCGATCTGGACTTTCTGATTAGAAACTACTTTATAGACAATAGATCCTTTTCCATGTCCGGTATCCTGCAGGATCTTTGCTCCTTTTCCTTCTTTTCTCCGCATAGCTATAGTCATGGGGCTAAGCGGGGCCCATTTTTTAGGCCTACCTTCTGCTCTAAAGTTTTTATCGATAGAGCTTAACATTAAAATCCCGCATCGCTTTAAAGGAATCCTGAGATCCTTAGCTTTATTACCGGCCTTTTTTAATAAAGCCTTTACCTTCTCATCGTTTTTAATTTCATAACTGATTAATGCTCCGTTAGCCATTAGCTAAATCCTCTAATTTATTAGGATCAATCCCCCAGTCAGTTTCATCCCTTTCATCAAAGGTCCTTTTATAGTCTTTTGTGGTAGATTGAATTGCCCCCACATCTACGGTAATACCTTCAATCTGTTTTCTACCTTCGGCAATTTCTTTAAGGGTATCTTTTGCCTCTTTGTATCGGTCAATCCATTCATTGGTGCTCGGCATCTTCCCCGAATACAGGCCTCGCATAACATAATAAGAGGCAATATCCTCAGCCAAAGATTTTATTATAGCCGGGATAGTCTCCAGGGCATCAAGGGCAGCCAACAGATCAGATGAAAAGGCTGCCCTTATTTCTGCATCAGCTTTAATAATAGCCTTAGCCAATAGTGCAACAGGTACGTTGGTTGCTTCCATATTCAAATTAGTTAATACGTCAGTGGTTATACAAAAAGCCATTTATACCTCTCCTATTTATTTTAGTGACGTTCACAAAAACACGCCGCAAAGCCTTTAATTTTAACTTCCAACATCTTCTATTGCACCAATTTCGCCTTCTACAACGTGATTATCTACACACATCCATTGCGCCCGGTTTGTAGAATAACCACTGGCAAAATAGATTGCATCAGCAGCAGATATCCAATTATGGATAATTTGTATATACCACTGATTATTTGTATCCATAAGTTTAATTCCATAAGCCATTTGATCTTCCGCTACTGGGTCATTCTTACAAATAACATTATCTTTAATTAGCATTTGATAACAAGTGGTTGAAGGATGGCAAATTATGATCCCAGCAGTTTTAGCGTTAATGTGATTGCCTATAATGTCTCCTTTTGTAGAAACAGGTCCATCCATTTGAATACCGGTTACACATAGAGGATTGCCGACAAATTTGCAATTTATCACTTTAAAATTAGCTATACTTCCAATTTGTAATCCTATAGTAGGAGTAGCTTTTAATGAACCATCAAATATGCAATTATGAAATTCAATTCCATGAGAGTCATCACAAACCCTGAAACATGGTATAGATGCAGTATTTGTAAGGAACGTAAAATTAAATATACGAGTATTTTTTGTAGCAACAGCAATAGAATGAGTTCCTTTAATTGATATTAGTCCAGAATATCCATTACCACATCCAATCACATCAGTTTGTGCTGGTAAAGTAGTTATATCTTCGGCAAAACCATCCCAGGCATCACTCATTCCACCTACATATATTCTATTTCTAAATCTTTCATTCCCAGATTTAGCAATATAAGCATTGCTTGCAGCAAAAGCAGCAGCTAAAGTTGTAAAAGCATTCTTCCAATTTAACCCATTAGAATTGTTTCCAGTCAGACTAACAAAATAAGTCTTTCCAGCAATTGGGTAAACTCCACCAAAAAATTCAATTCCCCCCACTGATAAAGCTGGAAATGCTCCTCTTCTATAAAATTTATCAATACCCATAATATTAAATCTCCTTTCTTTTATAATCTTTTAAGAGGGGGGCAATTATCCCCCCTCTGTTGTTATATCTTTAGTTGTTTAAGTTATACAAGCCTTCATCAAGTAACTACAATCGACCGAAACTAATTTCTCATCGACTATCATTGAAGGCTCAAACCAATCACTATGTTTTACTTCTATCCGGGCCCTGCGAGTTATATTTTGTCCAACCTTAAAGGTATAACCTAGAGAGAATTTTTTGATTCCGGGTCTTGGTTCTACATAAGCAAGTAGAGCATGTTTGCCCCACATATAACCATAAATCGCAGTCTGTCCCTCTTTTTTGGTGTTATACCCGGCAGCACCGATTATTACTTTATCTACTTCAAATATTGAAGCCATAAGTTCAGCAGTAACTACACCTTTTTGGACATATTTAATCCGGTCTAAAATATCAGGATGGTGTTTTAATTGGTCATAAACTTGTACACCCAATAATAATGTATTCGGATATCTGAATATCCTGCTATGGACATCCTGTTTCCCGGTTTCAATATCAGCAATAGGATTAGAATTGGTATAATCTTCCCATTTAGTGGTAATGGTAGCATTATGAGTCATGCCTGCCCCAGTCAATAAATCGACTATTCTTTTTTCCTGGGCAAGTTCAATAATATCAGTTAAAAATTCTACGGTATCTACTTCTAAATTTATGGGCTTATCAGCATTATTTTTCTCTCGATCATCTATCAAATCATTTAGAGCATGTTCCTCGCATTGATAAGTCCCGGTTGTTACTTTCCAATCCACAGTCTTTGATTCGGTCTTAGGAGCCCTCAAAGTTACAGGAATCCTAAATCTATCTGCTTTAGAATCATATTTATAATATTTATCACTTTCTTTTTTAACCGGCACAACCGGCAATAATTGCAATCCCACATAAGCAGCATTGCTATATTTTTGAGAAATATTACTTAAAATTGCGTCAATGTGAACATTTTCAACTTCTGGCATTTAATTTCAACTCCTTTCTTTTTTAATATTTATTTTATTATGTTACGGCATAATACATATGAGTTAATAAAACTTCTACGATATCATTTTGAAGGGTAGCCGCTTCCAGATCTATTGCTCCGGCATAATCCTCATCGGCAGTAACTGGAGTGCCAGCCCCACCGGCAATAGACTTTATAGGAACCCCTTCATCAACTGCCGCATCCATTACTAATTTACTTGTTCCCAATACTCTTACCCTGGCAGCTTTACCAACAGCAGGAGTATTTTGCAAAATACCAATAGACACTCCACCGGCACCGCAAACAATGGCAGTACCATCAGTATGAAGTGTTATAAAATGATATTGTTGTGCAGCAAGAGTTGTTGCACCGCAAACTAAAGTTATATCTAAAGCTCCAACAGCCTGAGACATAAAAAATCACTTCCTTTC
>Ga0307376_10000884_pt1 | contig 34947 bp, 32 predicted proteins | sample TR2MG_FD_202536 | JGI IMG/M metagenome (GOLD analysis project Ga0307376, IMG submission 202536) | Soil microbial communities from Risofladan, Vaasa, Finland - TR-2 | ecosystem: Environmental > Terrestrial > Soil > Coastal area > Acid sulfate soil | place: Finland: Risofladan, Vaasa | collected...
AACGTAGTTGACGTACTTCTCCTGCCAGTTGATTGCCTCGGCCATCCAAGCGCCCCCTTTCCATCTGCTTGATTACATTCTACCGTAAACCTGCCCGGCAAGCAACCGCCAAACCAACCCTTCTTGGACACAACAAAAAGCTCTGCACAAACGATTGCCGATCATCTCTGCGGGGCCTTCCGAGTCTTATGTACTTTCCCTGGACTACGCGGCCGCCGTGATCCCGTGGTTCACTGGCTCACCCCGGTAGCCGTGTTCATCGTCTGAGCCTGCCCGTTGACCGTCAGGGTGGTACTGCCGATCACCATTTGTTCAGTGGCCCCCCGTCCGTCAGCGTGACCGTCTGACTCTACGGGTCCCAGTTGACCGAGACGCCCAGGGCCTGCGCCAGAAACCGGACGGGCACCATAGTCCGGCCACTTTGGTCGATATACGGGGCTGCGTCCATCTGCTGGGCCTAGCCGTTGACCGTGTAGATCGTGGACCCGATGGCGGTGTTTGGAGTGGCCAGCCAAGGCGGGGGTAACAAACAGGGCCATCACCAGAGCCAAGGTGGTAATCAGGGTTATGATCTTCCGCATGGTCTTAATCATCTCCTGACCATAGATAGAGGGCAGACAAGTCGTGTCTATGTTGACGACGCCAAGAGGTTCGCATACTGGGCGACCGACAAGTCTGGTGCGTTTGACTTGGCGGCCCTCGCGGCGTTCGACCTAGTGGAGTGCCTGGCCGACCTTCAGATTCAGAAAGGACGTAATCGGAAGGGCACCATTAGGTCCAATACCTACTATACATGGGATTTACTGTCTTGCTACTTAGATTCTTTTAAGGTACGATTAAGCGCAACGGACTAACTGTAAATCAGCCCCTATGACAGTAACCATATGTTATTAATATACTATTAAACAAGCATGGCAAGGAGCGCTAAAATGGAAGATAAGGTTAAGGCGAAGGTTAATACAAAAGTTAAGCAGTTTTGTTATCGATGGATAAAAGAAATAAGGAGTATTTCAGAGACACTCTCGAGTCTCGGAATAGATATAAAGCTATCCTTGCCTCACATTCTTACACAAAAGACCATTTTTTACGAATGCGTATTCTCTGAGGACCGCAAACACGTTCTTGTACTCCTAAAAAGCAGCGGCAATTTTGATTATCAATTTACAGTAGTCAAAGGAGATGTATTCAACTACTTTGACAAATCGGGACTATGGCAAAAAATGCCTGTTGGTATCAAAATGGAAAATTGCCGAAATATAAGGTTTGGCCCTTCTGCCGTACGAGGCTGTAAACCCTTGGAGATAGTGGGAGATGATATTGAATTATTTATTAATAACCTATCAATTGACATTCCATTTGTGGGGCCAACTATGTTAGAGTATGTACTTGTGATGTCTTACCCTGTTTTTCTTGATAGGCTTAAGTCTGCAAGAGACTTGGCTAGAGACATTGTAATGGGGTATTTCAAGTACTTTCAAATCAATGGCATTATGTATTCCCCTTCAAGCACACAAGCCTCTCAATACAAACAATACCTTGAGACTATTAAATTACAGATGGGGCAGTTATTTTTCAATGACAATATCTATGAACGAGAGATAGACAAGTTCATTGAGAATAATCCCATTATCCTGGAGCATTGCTTAGATCTTGTTTTGGTTATACACCAAGTAGAGTTAAAAGATCTAGTTAAAAAGTACGGACAAAATCTTAAGCCTGATCTAATTGGATATCGCCAGGATAAAAAGCAATGGGCGATTGTAGACTACAAGAGGGCAAAGAGGACAATAATTAAGAATAGCGGGCAGGTAAGAACATCATTTAGGGCAGAAGTTTCTGATCTACAGGCTCAGCTCAAGGATTACCGGGAATACTTTCAAGAACACATACAACGTCAGTATTGCAAGGAAACTTACGGCCACGACATTGAATTTCCAACAACCATCGGTGTAATTGGAAGAATAGCTCAAACTGAAATAAAAGACTTCAATCGCTTGCAAGAAGACCTCCCTCGCTGGATTGACATCGTTCCATATAATTATATGTATGACCGATTTAGTAGATTTATCGATACTGTGAACAAATTATCCTGATGATATTGTTTATTTCGTACACCCGATAATGTGTATAAATGTACTAATATTACAAGTCCCCTCTTTGCCCGAGGCCCTCGCTATACCAGATGGTACCCACCCCCCGCACTTGCACTGGTCCCCCGGGGGGGGCCCCTTTGTGTCGGCCGGACCGGGAACAAGAAGAGGTAAGCCCGAGAGTGGTGGATGTACTCACGGAACCCTAATTTTTCGATGCCCGTGGTTCTGCAGGACCAACCCTATGCGACGAACAAAAAGCTCCGGACAACCGGCGCAAGCCGGGTCTGCGGAGCCTTCTCGGGCACGTTGTACCCCTCCGAATCAATTTACATTGCGCGCTTAGCCCTCGCCCAACTCACCTATTTTAGGAGGAAGTATGGTAGTATATTCATAACTATCACTATAGCTTTGACAATTGGCGCGGATTATATTACTGTATTTTTCGACAAGCTCTTCAACTACCGATATAACTAACGACGCATCCTGTTTCTCGATCGGTCCGTAATTGTGAATAACCTTATTCCTAATATGACACGCCGCTTCAATCTGCGAAGCAAGGGCCGGCTCAAAAAATTTTATAACCCTTAGCTTATTTAGAAGTTTCGTGCAGCTTTTATCGCTACTCTCATCAACAATGATATCTTTAGCTCTTGCCAAACAAGTCAGAATTTCTACTAGTGCCCACTGGGCACTAACAACCGCTTTCATTGGATTAATCTCTCTCTTGGCATCTGAAATAAAGCCGCTAATAGTCACTTTGTGCGGCTTTTCGGGAATTTCAAGAACAGATACATTATAGCCATGGCTACCAAGCCATTTAGACCACTCCTCTTCGATAAAGAGAATCTTTATCTTATTATTTCTGCAAAATTCTCTAAATTTGATAACTGCTCTTGGGCCGGTTCCCAAGTAATAATTCGCCCCACTGTTAATTACCACATACCATTCGCCTGAAACCATGGCACCATAGGAAATACTGGCTGGTTGAAAATCTGGTGATAAATTATTGATATAACAATCGTAGAGTTTACGTTTGTCGTTTTCTTGTACAAAATGGGCTAAACCTTCCTCCCAGCGGTAAGGAGCATTCCTGCCATGAGTGTCGACTGTTTCGTGAAACTCAAGAACGAAATTAGAATCGCAACCAGCCTTCTCGAGAATATTTTGCAATATCTCAAAGGCAAAGGACCAGCTTATTCCGACTACAGTAACAGACAACCTCTGTACCCCCTTAGACAACCCTACCGAACAGCATTTAGGAAAAAGCGGGCACCGATGATCTCAAACTATATCTTCCAGTAGGGACAATGGGAACAGACTGATGTATTTCATTTAGCCTATCCCTTTATGTAAATCTCTAATTAATGTTCTTTTAAAAAGAATTTTATATGTTATATATAGACGCTCTATCAATTTTTCGATGAATAAGGGAAATCAGGCTCAGTACATCTAAGGCATCCACCTCATCAAGTTCCCACTTTATTTTCGGGGCATGAGCTGCAGTATTTCGAAATGTCCCAAATAGACCGATAAGCAAATTAAGGAAACCTTTTTGCTCACTTTCTTCTGAAGAGGTGGATAAAGAATTTATGGCTAGAACTGGCATTTTGTCCTTGCCGAGGGAAAATGCGGTGTTGGCTAATTCCGCACCGTCGGAAGCGAGCCCCGTTTTCTCTCGAATCTTCTCCGCAACACTTTTTGTAGCTTCAAACACCGCATGAAAGTAATTCTCATTCAATAGCTCTACCTTACAAAACCGTAAAACGTCGGGATGCACATTACGCATCTGAAGATTATATCTTAGACGGGTTTCACGTTCCCTTGCCTCTGCGAGGTTACTTGATTTGACGGACTTGTATAAACGTCCATCGGGTTTCAAATGGAGACCAACGAAAGACAGTACCGCATTCAGTTCAGATCTACGTAACTCGAAGACATCCGCCTTTTTGGTGTAGCGTACCGGTTTCATAGCTTTTTGGACAAAGGCAATAATGCACGAATGATCTCTAGTCTGATTCATATGAGAAGCCAGTGCGTTAAACAGTCTATCCCTCTTGGACAGATCAGGGGTGATGTCTGAAATCCCCATTTCACGAAGAAGTTGGGAAATTTCACTACCCCTCAATCCATCTTCTGTAGCGGCTAGAACCTTGCAAACTGATTCTAACACCTCCTGAGGAAAGAAGTATTGGCTGCACATCTTAGATCATGCATCCCCTTCGAGTTAAGCCATCTCATTCGGCTGTCATTTATCACGTAGGGCGTTAGCCGGTCTTTCGACCATCTACCGCCTTTAGGATCATTGCCCTCACCTTGGGGTTTATTTTGGACGCCTAAAGGTAAATTCCTTCTTTCGGTCAAAACATGTACGAAATTAAGTCGACCCTGCCCATACAATTATACCGCTTGGGCAAACTTTCGGGCTTTGCCTACGGCCCGGTGGCGAAGTGATGGACAATGCTGATCAGGTCTTCGATCAATCCATGGGCGGGTAAACATGTCTTCGGCAATGTTGGCGACCAGGACCTCACAGCCGAGTTTGGCGAATAAATCCTCGAAGAAACCGAAACGTAACCGTACCAGTCCATCCTTGTGCGCAACAAGCATGTGGAGCCCTGCCCCCTGTTTCCCCCCTGGACTGGCCCGTTCACCTGTCCCTACCCGGCTTCCTTGACCAACGTGAACCCGGCGCTCTCCCATGTCAGCACGGCCTTGATGTTTCGCCCGGTCTCCCATTCCTCGTTGAACTTGCGGACCGCCTGTTCCAGCCGTTCCACCTGGCCCGGTACTGCTCTTCCTCGTCCACCCGGTCCCGCTGGCTCTGGATACCCCGCTGCAACTCTCTGACCGACCATTCCTGCTCGGCCGCCTGGTCCAGCCAGGCCCGCGGGGTCTCCGTCTGCGCGGCGATCCTGTGGTGGCTCAGCGAAAATGCCGGGTCTCGCTGGTCATCCGGTCTTCAACATGATACGAGCATCTTGCTCGTAAATAACACCAAGACCGTGGTGTTGCGTTTGCCCCGCCACCCTGTTCTCCCCCCTGGACTGGCTCCGGCTCCCTGCCCTAAATCCCTATACAGCCTCCTTTACTATCCTAAACCCTGCATCTTCGAAAGCCAGGGCGGCCTTGATGTTCCGCTTGGTTTCCCACTTCTCGTTAAATTTCCTAACCTGCTGTTCCAGCCTTTCCATCTGGACCTGCAGGTCTTCATCCTCGCTCCGCTGGTCGTTCACGTCTTTCTTAGCCTGTCGGATCTCTCTGACCGACCAGTTATTCTCTGCGGCCTGCTGAAGCCAGTATTCCGGCCGGTCCGACTGGGCCGCCTCGATGTGGTGACTGATTTGAAGCCCCAGATCCCGTTTCTCCTCCGGGAACGCATTGGCGGCGTCCATCAGTTTACGTAGATAGGCTGCCGACAGATTGACTTCGGCGGCCAGTTTACTCGCCGTGTTCGGCCCATATTTCTTTCTCATCCGAGTGGCATGTTCGGCCAGTTTCCACCCGCTATCGTCCCGTTCCTGCTGGTACTGGATGAAAACCGAGACATCCGTTTCCCATGAGTTTTCATCCTGATCCATCTCGGTCACCGGGGCCGGCGGAGCCTCCTCGATAGCCTCGTTCGGCAGGACCAGCCCAACAGCCTGGTACACCTGGGTTAGGGGGATCCCCTCACGGACGGCCGTGATGCGGAACAGGTCCAGTGGGGAAATCCTGTGCTCCTGCGCGTCCCGGTGGTGCTCACCGCAAAGCGCGATCAGGTTTTCCCGGATATCCGCGCCGCCGGAGCCTTTCGAGCGGATGTGGTGGACCTCGTCGGGCCGGCGGTGCTGGCAGTACTCGCAAACCTCGGCGGCTTGGCGGATCTCGGCGATGACCCGCTGGGACCGGACTGTTTGAGGTTTGGGAAACTCGGGCATCTCGAATCAATCCCCCCTGAAATACGGCGACCGGACCATCTCAGGCCCGGCCGTCCCCGCTCTGTTTACGCCACCTGCTCTGTCGGCTCCTCCAACTCCACCGGCCCTTCCTGGCTCCGCATTTCCGCCTCTTTGGCCAGCCTGGCCAGCAGAGCCAGGTATCCAGCCTCGTCCAGTACCTGCAACTCCTGCCCCGTTATCACCTCGGCAAGGAAGATCTGCCGCTCCCCCAGGTCTGGCAGGACGGATATACTTTCCTTGTTGTCAAGGAACACCGGCACCGTGATGCCCCGCAGCGCCACCACCAGCCTGGATAGTTCCATTCCGGCCAGGATGCGCTCGCTAAACGAAAGAAACGGAGTGGGCTTGTTGTCGTACAGCAATTTGAACACTGGTTTGACCTCGCCGGTTTCCTTGGTCACTTTGAAGAGCTGCAGGGACAGGTGGTCCAGATACCCGGCGATCTGCTCGGCCAGCATCTCGGCGGCGGCCTTGCTAGCCTGGGTCAGTGCGTTGACCTGATTGGTGAGGGTCTTGCTCTTGGCTTCGATCTCACCCTGCTGTTTCTGCAGGTCTTTCAGCCTGGCCGCGGACTCATCCCGCTTCTTCTTGGCTTCCTTGGCAACAGTGATCTGGCCTAGCTTTTCCTGCAGGCATGTGGTCTCCTCGTCGATAAGACGCAAGTCCTCACGGGCCTTGACCGTTTGCGTCTCCCATTCGGTTACAACCTTGGGATAAGCATCCTCCTGCTCCGTGTTTTGCTGTTCGGCCTGGGCGACCTGCTCGTTCAGGATCTTGATCTGGTCGGCCAATTGTCCCCGCTGGAGTTGGATCTTCACGTTGGCCTGGGCCATCTGTTTCTTTTGCTCCTGCCAAGTGGCCACGGCCTCTTCCATGGCCTGGCCGGCCAAGTACTGCTTGCAGGCGTTACAGGTCTTCTCCGGTTCTTGGGGAAGTATCGTGGTTTGCAGAGTGTTGCGCGTAGCCGTTAGGCTGTTGATCTGAGCCTTGATGGCTGCCACGTTCACCGGGACTGGCGGAACGGGCCGATTGGGAACGACCAGGGTGGAACGGGTTTGGGCCAGTTCGGCCAGGCGGGCCCGGATGGGGGCCTCGTCTTCCACCGGGGCCTCCGGGGCCTGCAGTTGCCGCTCGGTCTCCGAGACCTGCCCGGAAAGGAAATTCTTCTTGGACTCCAAGTCGTCGGCCTGCCTCTTGAGCTTGGTTAGATTGCCGTTGATGTCCGAGAGCAGGTCTTCGTCCAAGTCGTCCCGGAACCCCTGGGACAGTTTGGCCGTCAGGGCCAGCGGGTCCAGTTTGGGCAACAGGCGAGTGAAGAAGTCTTGGGCACCCTTCTGGTCGGATTCGACCCAGGTCAGGAAGTAGGTCGGATTGAACATGGATAAGAATTCCTTTTGGTCTAATCCGACTAGATGTAGCACGCCGTTCTGGTTGCTCTTGACCCCGTCGATCCAGACTTTGGTGCCGTTTTCGGACCTGCTTTTGGTCCGGGCAACGGTATGGGGCTTCCCGACGACATTGAGCCCGAGTTCGACGGCCGTGGATTCGGCGCCCTGCTTGATGAGATCGTCGCACTTGGTGCTGCCGGTAACGGTGACCCCGTACAGAGCGAAGATGACCGCCTCGGCCATGGTGGACTTGCCCTGGCCGTTATCGCCAACGATATGGACTGGACCAGGGGAGAACGCAATGGTTGCATCTGAACAAGAACGGAAGTTTTTCATTTTGGTGCTGGTAAATTCGATAGTGGGCACTTAAAACCATCTCCCTTTGTAAAAAGTTTGAAACGCAACACGTGTTGCGTTTCCTAAATTAACCTTTTTCCTCATAACACGGCAGGTCGCCCGGGTCAAGGTCTTTCCTTGACGCGGGCTGACCGGCCGTGTTAGAACCCGGCCACCTCGCTGAGTTGTCCCCCTATTTCTCGCACAAACCGGCTGACCCCGTTGTTCTGATAGGTTCCGTAAATCAACCGACTTCGCGAGTAAGTCAGAAACAGCCTTTCCATCGCCCTGGTCAGGCCCACGTAGCACAGCCTTCTTTCCTCTTCCAGCCTGTCCCGGCCCCGCGGAAACACCCCCTCCTCCAGTCCGGTCAGAAAGACCACGGGAAACTCAAGACCCTTTGCCGCGTGTAAGCTCATCAGGCGAACCGCATCCACATCCCCGTGTTTATCGGCCTCCGAAATCAGCGAAACCCGGTCCACAAACTCCTGCAGGTTCGTAGCCCCCTCGGCCGACGAAGCCAGTTCAAACAGTCTCTGGACTCGCTCCGGTTCCTCCTCGTAATGCTCCCCCAGCCCCGACCGGCTCACCACGTCCCGAATAAGTTCCGGTACCGTCCCCTGCCATTCCCGCCACTCTTGAAACAACTGGCCCAGCTCGTTGGCAGCCTTCTTGGCCTTGCCCCCCAAGCCCGGCACGTTCAGGCAAAGGGCATCTACGATGAACTTCTGGTTCTCCATGCCGTGCTGAAATATCTGGTCAAACGCCTTGGGGCCGATCCCCCGCTTGGGGGCGTCCAGCACCCTCTGCAATGCCGGAACGTTGGCCGGATTGACGATGCACTTCAGGTATGCCAGAAGGTCTTTGATTTCCTTATGGCCGAAGAACCCGGTCCCGCTGACCACGACGTAAGGAATCTGCGCTCTGGACAGGGCCTCCTCGATGGGCCGGCTTTGCGCGTGAGTCCGGTAGAACACGGCGAAGTCCTTGAGCTTGTGACCCTCCCGCACCAGTCGCTTGATCCGGCCGGCCACGAACGACCCTTCTTCCCGGTCGTCCCCGGCCTCGAAGAGGCTCACCGGGGCGCCACCACCCTGGTCAGTCCATAACTCCTTCTCCAGACGGTCTTCGTTGTTGAGGATCAGGGTGTTGGCCGCCGACAGAATGGTTTCCGTGGACCGGTAGTTCCTCTCCAACTTGACCACGGCCGGCTGATACCGCTTGATGAACTCGAACATATTTTCCAACCGGGCTCCTCGCCAGCCATAAATTGACTGATCAGGATCTCCCACGACAAAGATGTTCCGGTGTTTATGGGCCAGGAAATCAATCAGCATGTGCTGGGCATAGTTCGTATCCTGATACTCATCGACCAGGATGTGCTGGAATTTCTTCTGGAACCATTCGAGCACTCGGGGATTGGCCTGGAATAACTCCACGGTCTTCTTAATCAGGTCGTCGAAGTCCACGGAATTGGATTGCCGTAGCTTTTCCTGGTAGGCCTGGTAAATGGGATTATCCAGGTCCAGAAGCTCGTTCTTGGCCCGGGATATGCTCTCCAGCGCCTCCTTTGGATCGGTATCCTGGTCCTGTAACTCCTTGAGAACCTTTTTGACCAGGGAAAGCTGCTCGGAATCGTCAAGGATGGAGAACCCGTTGTTCAGGCCGACCAGTTGAGCATAGCGGCGTAGGATGCGCAGGCAGGCCGAATGGAAGGTGGAGACCCACATGCCATGCGTGTCCAGCCCGGTCATTTTGGCCACCCGGGCCAGCATCTCGTCCGCAGCCTTGTTGGTAAACGTGACAGCCAGGATGGCCTCGGGCGGGGTGCCCTCGGAGATCAGGTGAGCGATGCGGGTTGTGAGGGTCGAGGTTTTGCCGCTACCGGCGCCGGCCAATACCAAAAGGGGGCCATACGGGTGGAGGACGGCCTGGAGTTGCTGTTCGTTCAGTTTGTCGTACATGAAAACACCTCCCGAAAAATTAAGGCAGCCCTTTTTGTTGGGCTGCCTGCGCTTGGATCATCTCGACTGCCAGTATGTGCTTACATCGGTGCCGCCGGTACTGGTAATCCGGACACGTACACGTGGGCCCCGTCAGGCCCACCAAGTACTCCTTGCGCGGATCGGTCTGGCTGAGCACGCTGAACACGTATGGCCGGACCTGGAGCACCCCAATCCGCCCGGCCCGCTGGGCCCGGTCAGTATCGTGGATCTGCACGAACATCTCTCCTTTCTTTGCCAACGGGGAACCGCCGCGCGTTCTTGTTCGGGTGGGCCTGCGTGTCCGGTGGGCCCAACGGGGAAGACACAAAAAGAAAATGCCGCGAAATTTCGCGGCATCGTTGACGAACGTCATGTTGCCTAGAAGCAAAACAGAAGGAGAGTGATTGCACACGCCAGTCACCAGCGGGGGCTCAGCCTTAAGAAATACCCTCTTTGCGGGGTAGGCTTTGTGCACCGCAGTGCACGGACTGTTTTGGATCCCTTGATTTTACTGACCTTCTTACGGATTGTTCTGGACTCCCAAAATATGTACTGTACCTGTCCGGCCTTGATTTTATTAGTTTTTTGGGTTTATGACCTACCAGTTCTATGTTACATAGTTAATTTAATACATAGCGTCAAGCCTTACTGGGACAAGGTTTCCGGGATTCGATTCCGCCGTTTGCTAACCGTTGCTAACGGGGCAACTATCCGAAGGCTTTCCCGATAGCCTCCAGGGCCGCTTTGCGGTCGGACGGCAGAGCGTGGGCGTAAGTGTTCATTAAGGTGGCCACGTCCGCGTGTCCGAGTATAGCTGCCACTTCGCTCGGGTTTACTCCCCGGTGGAGAAGGCTGGTCGCGAACGTATGCCTCATCCCATGAGGCGTTATTCTTTTGACGCCGGCCCGCTTAATGGCACTCTGGAAGGACTTCTTGGTCTCCATGTTGGTAACTCGCCTTCCGGTTCTGGTCAAAAAAACATAGGTGCCTTCTGTCCATCCCTGCCCCCTGCCAAGAGCTTCTTCCATCATGTGCTGTCGGTGTTTCCTTATTACTTTCACGGTTTTCGCGTCCAGTGGAACTTCGCGCCTGCTGGCTACCGACTTCGGCGGGTTCACGCCGAACTGGGTGGCCGTCCTACGGACGTAGACCAGCCCACTATCTAAGTCGACATCCTCCCACGTCAACCCCAGCAACTCACCTATCCTCATTCCGGTATGCAGCCCAAACCAAAACAGACTGAAATACCGGTACTTCTCGGCGGCGGCGAGGAATAGATGAGCCTCGGACTCCTCCCAGAACTCGATTTTGGGCTTCTCGCACTCCGGGCACCTTATTCTTCTTGCTGGCGTCTTGGGGAGAATATCCCAGTCCACGGCCTGGTTCAGCGCCACGCGGAACTTCGTGAGGTGCAGCTTGATGGTGCTCGGAGCCAGATCGCCTTTGGCACTTTCGCTGTTAACGGCCTGCTGGATATGAAGCCCGGTGAGTTTGGCCAGCGGTATATCTCCCAGCAACTCGGAATACTTCTTGGCCGCCCGTTGGCAACTAGCAAAGGTATTGGGCCGTGTGGTGGGCTTGATGCCCTCAAGCCATTTTTCAAGGTACTGTGCTACCGTTAAGTTTTGGGCATCAAACAATTTGCAACCTTGCCCCAACTCAACTAAAAGCTGTGCAAGCCTGGCCTCTGCTTCCTTCTTGGTGCCCTTAACTGTAGCCCATTTTTGCCGCCGTTTCCCGGTCTTTGGGTCCCGGGGAAGCTCTATAACGATACTCCATGATTTGCCACGCTTTTCGATGTGTCCCCGCACGTTTCATATCCTCCTTTCAAGGCCGGACGGGGACGGAGCTTTAATTCTCCGTCCCCGTCGGGATCTCCTTTACACCGGCCATTTCAAGGATTCTAGCCTTTGGCACCCGTATGAAGTGTCCCAGGCGGATGCTTGGGATGGCTCCCTGCCGGACGTACTCATAGGCTGTGGAACGCTTCAGGCGTAGAATTTCGGCGACTTCTTCCACAGTAAGAAAGGCAGGTAAATTCTTGATGTCCATGCTGACTTCGCTCCTCCCTCACGGAAAACTACATTAACCGGTGAAAGTCAATTATGTCCTCCAGCCCAATCGGGCGGTCCGCAAGCAGGCCGCCCCCCGTCGCGTTGTCGTTCTCCACTATTACCATCCGCCTTGCTGAATCACCCTTAAGACTGGCCGACGGTCTCGGAACTTGGTTCGCAGAGGGCGCATCCTCTGCCGGCGCCGACGTAGACACCGTTTGACCCGTTACCTGCTCGACGGAAGAGCTTTGTGGACTTGCCGGCGCTGTTATCATGCCGCCCGGTCCCACATCTCCCACAGGCCGAGCAACAGCCGGTCCTTCGGTTCCTTGCTGCAGACCGGATAGGAATTGAGACCCCATCTTTACCACGCCCTTTCCCACACCGGCCCCAACGTGCCCACCGGCTGCCCCGCCAACCAGTGCGCCAACCGCACGGCCCCACGCCGTTGCCGGCTGCTCAGTCGCTCCTTGGCCCCTCTGCACCAGGGCCTGGTGAGCTTGGCCAATGTTGCTTACCAGCCGCCTCCCCAAGGCTGCGCCGCCCATGGAGACAGCACGGCTTTCCCCGAACGGCATTCCCATCGTGGCCCCCAGGATCCCGCCCATGGTCGCTGCGGCCCGCGCCGCCACGTTGTAGTTTTGGGCGTGGGCGAATCCTCCGCCAGCCACATTGGCGGCCGCTGCTCCGGCACTACTGCCGCCACCACCACCGCCAGGCGGTACGTTGAATCCGCCGCCGGCGGCATCGGCCCCCGGGGTTCCCCCGCCCAATCCGGCGCCCCCAGCACCAGCCAGGCCAGCCGCAGCTCCCCCAAACTTGAGCCTACTCACGGCGCCTAACACCTTCGGCAACCCCATTATGCCGGCTATGCCCGCGGTCGCGCCGGCGGCCAGCTGCTCCTCCTTCACCCCGAATACGTTCAGCCACATGTTAATGAGGTTCCGCAGGAACTGCCCGACCGGTATAACCAGGGTGATGATGACGATCTTTGCCCACCACTGGCCGAGGATGCCGGACACCCCGGATCCCGCCGCAGACCCCTGGATGACCGTGAGAATCGCGAAGAAGAACGACAGGGTGATCGCGTGGGCCGCCTGCATCATGATGTTCGAGAACAGTTCGGCGCTCCACATTATGAAACTCTGCCGTGTCGGGTTGAGAACATAGGTCCAGATGACGATCGGTGCAATAGCCAGGAGCAGCAGGGTAAAAACGGCCCGGACGACATACAGAATATTGAAGTACAGCTTCAGCCCGGCCATGTAGAGCGCAATTATGGCGTCCGAAAGCACGTTGCCAGTAGCCACCGAGTTGTTGACGTTGATGCCGTTCAGATGCAGAAACGCGAAATGTACCAAGGCCCCGTTCACGGTAAACACTGCGGTGGCAAACCACGGCATCAGATACAACAGAAGGAAGCCGAATACCCAACGCCACATACCCTTCTGTGCCTCCGCCCGATCCTGCTCATTGGCGGCCCGGCTGCTTTGCCAAGCCAGGAAGAGGAGCACCACGGCCATGGCCAGCACGGCATACAGGGTCAGATCGGAGTACCACTGCATGGCGACATTCCAGGCGTTCTGGTTAAGAAATGCGTTGTCGAGTGGGTAGAAGGCACCCCTCACGAGGTGCCAGCCCCCGTTGTCGCCGGACATGCAGTTTTTCCGCATCCGGCGGCCCCAATCCTATCCCTTAGCAGGGAGACTCAAAGAGCTTGAGCTGATGGACCTTTGGAATCACGTGTTCCATGCGAACCAGTCCCTTGAGATCCAATTGTTCCGCAGAGAAGATTTTCCACCTACCCCGGTCCCGCCATCGTCCACGCTTGTAGGCCCGTATACGATTTCGTACCCATTTATCCAGGGTACGAAATAGACCGACGTTGTTACCATGGCGGTGGTAGTTAGCCCATCCCAGGATTATTGGGTTGACATTGAGGATAACCTGATCTACTGGAATATCTCCTTGGACACGCCGGGTTACTCCCCGGACTTTCGCATAGATCGCTTTTAGCGACTTCTTTCCTACGCCTACATGGCGCTTTCCAAAGTGGAACCCCAGGAAATCAAACCCTTCCTGGAAGCTGCTGATGATCGTCTTCTCCGGAGAGAGCCGTAATTTTAACCGGTCCAACAGATCCCGCGCCACTTCCAAGGCAGCCTGCGCCTCATCGCGCGTCCGGCAGAGGACCAGCACATCATCCGCGTAGCGAACATGCGTGTACCCTGCTTTCTGTAGACCCCGGTCAAACGGCGTTAGAAATATATTGGAAAGAATTGGACTTATGACCCCCCTTGGGGAGTCCCGCTGGTGGCATAACGCACATTCCCTTCCTCCATCACTCCGGCCGTCAACCATCCCCGAATCAACCCCAGTACCCGGCGGTCTTTGACCACCTGTCGCACCAGTTTCATCAGAATCACATGATCCACTTCGTTGAAAAAGTTGGCGATGTCCAGGTCCACTACATAACGATATCCTGCCTTGTGATAGTCCGAAATAGCTTCCCGTGCCGTATGGGTGCTCCTCCCTGGCCGAAAGCCGTGACTACCTTCGAAGAGTAGTTCTTCGAATACCGGCTGGATCACTTGGAGTACCGCTTGTTGGCAAACGCGATCGGCCACTACGGGTATGCCTAACGGCCTTTGCTTCTTTGAGCCGGGCTTTGGGATGTATACTCGCCGTACCGGTTTGCTCCGGTATCTGCCGGCATACAATGCTCCGTGAAGCTGGCGTAGCTGGGCCGCCTCATTGGCTTTCCAAGCTTTGACCGTAACCTTGTCTACACCTGGCGCCCCTTTGTTGGCTATCACCTTAGCACTGGCCTTCGTCAAATTTGCCATGCGGTACACCTTGTCGATAACGCTATGCTGTGGTTTTACCATCCTCGCACCCTTCTCTGTCCGGCTTCCGGTCACGACACGCCGGTACCTGCGAACAGGTTCTGGTCGTTTTCCTGATGAATGTTGACCTGGCCCGTCTGTCGCTCCGTCGAAGCGCTCATCGGTGTCGTCCTTCCTTGGGTTGCCCCAAGTACTATGACGGCGCTGACTCCTCCCGCCACTTGCGGTGTTCCCAGCACCTTCTCCTTTCGGAGAGCAGCAGGAGATCTCATTCGGTCACCCTATTTCGTTGTTCAGAACCTCCCCATGCCTAACCACCTATATGCACTTCCCCGGGGATTCCTCACTTTGCCCCGGCTCGACCGTCTCCGGCCAGGCTGCAACTTATTAGGCAGTCTCGCCCAGTGCATACGCCACCTCGGCCTAATCGCATACCGGCTGATGCTTGGGTATGCGAAAACGGGTCTGTTCCTCGGCCTCAGGCCCTTCTTCTGACCGCCTCACGGCGTACCAGATAACCTAACTCTGGTCCGGTCTGTTCGAGGAAGCGACTGACCGGTGAGCACATCCAGAGTATCCCTAATGTTGGCCTCGTCCCGGTGTAAGGTCCGGAACGGGAGGACACCACCTCCACTAAACGAAACAGGGCTGCGAATCGCCCCTAAAAATCAGCTGGTCCAAGGGGAGAAGCCCCACCAGGTCTCCGATGGCGTTGGCGATAGCATTGATCGGTATCGCGAGAAACCGTTCCATCCCGTCGCCCTGATCTCCGGTCGGCGACTGGTCGCCGCCCCCGCCATTGCCCGGGATCACCAGACTCGTGGTGCTGGCCGTGGCGGTCGCTGAAGTCACAGGGCCTTCATCGCCACTGTAGTCTTCGGTGACTGTGTACTGCGTCCCGCTTGTTCCGTTGGGGTCCGTCTCCGGTGAGGGAAATCCGCTCTTATTGAATCCGTCGGGGGAGGTGACCGTGTAATATATGTCACCAAGTGCGTTCGGATCGTTCCAGGATATCATCACGCCTCCGCCCGGCTGAACGGTTGCGCTCACCTGCAGTTGGGACTGCGAGGCCCCGAACGCACTCCCGATACCGTAGAAAAGCATGAGGCCGGCGCCCATTACCACCAGCCTCTTGAGGATCCAGACCACGATCCTGCCCGCCCGGGCCCTGCGCTTTCCACCCGCTTTACTTGCCATCTTCACATGCCTCCTTCCGATCACGCATTTGCACTATCATTTCTTGTGGCCTGGAGCAGGCATCGGGACTAGCTTGAAAGTGTTCGATGAGATGACCGGCATATTTAAAGGTACTACGTTTCATCTCAACTTCCCGCATCCCGTCCACGGCCCGGATTTCACCAGCCCGCCATCGCCGGTATGCCTTGGTAAAGTTCGCTGCCTCCACCCGCGGCCGGCCGAAGCGCACCCCCCTAGCCCGGGCTACATCAATTCCCTCGCGCTGCCGCTGACGGATATTTGCCCACTCCATCTCGTACATTGCCGCGAAGACAGTCATTATCATCTTCCCTGCCGGCGTGGTGGTATGGATGGGCTCTTTCAGGCACACCACGTCAACCTTCCTGTCCTTAAACAGTTCCATAAGATCCAAGAAGTCTCGGGTGTTCCTGGCCAGGCGGGAAATGCCTTCGAAACACACCACATCGCCTTCGCGGACGAAGGAAAGCATGGCTTGCAGTTCCGGCCGGTCGGTCGGTATTGGTGCCCGTTGCCTTGTCCACGGACATCTTTTCCACCTGACCCCGTAAGGCCTCCACCTGGCGATCCTCATTCTGATCCTTCGAACTAACCCTGATATTATCTGACTTGTAAGATAACGTTCGTTATGCGCTGTGAATGCAACTAAAATCAAAAAGTAGTACAATCCGCCAAGTATTAACGGATTGCGTATAGAAACAGGTCACATAATTTTTACGATTCAGCGAACGGATGAAATGAAATTCGGAAGAAGCGGTACATCTTTTGGACTTGGTTTCTCATTAGATGCGGTTTGGAGGTTGCCGCGCCCGGAAAGTGCTTTCGCAACGGCAGACTGACCAACACGGGCATAAATCTCTGTGGATTGGATGGTTGCGTGACCCAAGAAATTGCGGATATAAATCAGCTGTGTACCGGCTTCGACCATGTGAACCGCTTTACTGTGCCGAAAGCTGTGCGGCGAATATTTCGGATGCTGAAACAGCTTCGGATGTGCCATCTTTGCCTTTTCCACATATTTTTGGGTCAGGTTGCGGATGCAGGCAGTGGTCATTTTTTTGTTTGTCTGACTGGAAAACAGCGGCTGATCGCGCTTGCCTTCTAAGTTGTTTTGCTTTAGGTGGTAGCGCAGCAATTTTGCCACATCGTCTGCAATAGGTATTTCTCTTGTTTTGCTGCCCTTCCCGTGTAGCTTCACTTTAGTCGGAGAGCCGAATTTTACATCCCACACGCAAAGGTCGCACAGTTCCTGCGCACGGGCGGCACTGTCATAGAGCAGCGAAAGCAGCACCAGATCGCGTCTGCCAGTTTTTTTGTTGGTATCCGGTAAGCGGAGCAGGATGCGGATTTCTTCAACGGTGAAATACGGGAATGCAGTGTGCGGCACACGGGGTCTTTCTGCGGCAGCAACACAGTTGTAGGCACTCAAAGCGGACATTTCCCGCCTGGAAGCATATTTCAGGAACGAGGTGATTGCAGACAGACGCTGTTTTTGGGAAGCCGCACTGCAATGTCGTTCCCGTGTGAGCCAGAGCAAAAAATCGTCCAACATCGCCGGAGTAAAATCTTTGTAGTTCACGCGGTAATGCGGCAGCCCCTTTTTCTCCTGCAAAAATTGAAACAGCAGGGCAAAGGCATCCGCATAAGAAGACACGGTGTTCGAGCTGCAATGCCTCGTTTGCGGCAGGTGGATTTCAAAATAATCTGCCAGCTGGCGCATAAAAAGTGTCTGTTTCATAGTGGCACCTCCGGGAACAACCCTTGTGTATAGTTGTTTGTTTTGTTCAAAATATCTGTGCTGTTTTCGGCGGTCATGTGTAGATACCGTTGTGTGCCATAGCTTTTCGTGTGTCCGAGATATGTGGACAGCAGCGGTGCGGCGGCATACAGGTCAACTCCGGCAAGGTCTTGGTTGCGGAACGAATCCACCGCAAAGGTGTGTCGCAGGCAATGGGGACAGATGTTCCGATTGTACCGGGGCAAGTCAGGTTTCTCAATACCGGATTTTTTCAGAACCCAGCAAAACCAGCTGTGTACCCATGCTTGTGATCGCCGCTCTCCTTTGCGGTTCTCAAAAAACAAGGATTGCGGTGCCGCACTTTTTCTACACACAGCGGCATAACGTCGGCAGATTTCCGTCAATGAGCTGTCCATCGGCACCAGCCTGTCTTTGTTGCCTTTTGCGTTGCGGATCAAAAAAATCCCTGCGTCCAAATCTACATCTTCCGTCCGAAGCGTAAGCGCCTCGTCCACCCGCAGCCCGCAGCCATACAGCATACGGAGAACCAGCGGGAATTGCAGCTGAGCGGTTTTGTCACCCTTTTTCTCAAAAACACGCCCGTCCGCAGCCGCAAACATCCTCACCAGTTCTGACTGCGAAAAAATATAGGGCGCATAGAGTCTGTTCTCTCTCGGACGTTCCGGGATAAACGCAGATATTCCGAGGATGCGTAAATAATTGGCAAACTGCGTGAAGTGTGAAATATAAACGATTTTTGTGTTGATGTGCATTCCTTCGGGCAAAGATTGCAGCCAGCCTTCCACAATCGAATGGGGAAGCTGTTTTTCTGCAATCTCATTTGATTGCAAATACTGATCCAGAGTCCGAAGAATGTGAATGTCTTTCGATGCTTGATGCCCCTGGCTTTCCCGTAGAGAAAGATAGGAACGCATTTCTTTCGCAAAAATACTGCCAAAACAGTATGGATTTTTGCTCATGTGCCCACCACCATCCCAAGCCGTCTTGCAAACCCCGCACTCGGTTGCGGAACCGGCAGAGCATAGGCACGCAAATGCTCCACATCCACTTTAACATAAGCTCTGGCGGCATCCGGTGCTCTATGCCCAAGAACTTCCTGAATCACCGGGTAATCGTTGCCTTCATTCAGAAGTGCCGTTGCCAGGCTGGCACGCAGGGCGTGCGGTCCGCGCCTTCTTCCTTTTGCTTCCACCGATGAGATTTGAATAATTCGCTCCACAATGGTGTAGATGGTATGCGGATGCAGCGGTGCTTCTTTTGGATGGATCGAATTCAAGAAAATTCTATCGTTGTCGCAATGTGGTCTCTCGTTCTCAATGTAGTCAGCCAGCGCATCACGGATTTCTGGCAGTAGCGGCAGAATGAGCGGTTCCTTTGTTTTGACCTGCGTAAGTTCTATGGTCTCCCTTTCAGAATGAATGTTTTCAAACTTCAAATTTGCCACATCACAAGACCGCAGGCCCAGCCGCGCCACAATCAGAATAATGGCGAAATTCCGTTTTCCAACCATTCTGCTTTTTGCGGCAGCGGCGAGGATGCTCTCCACTTCTTCCGGCGAATACACGGAAGGCACTGGCGTGTGACGTGCGACAGAAGGCACAATGATGCTGAAATCCTCTTGTGTCAAGCCGTGTCGGAAGGCATATTGAAAAAACGAACAGACTGCTTTACGAAACCCGCCTTTGTCCGTCGCCGCCTGAAACGCCGCATAAATGCACTGCGGTGTCAAATCTTGAAACGATTCCACATCATGTTCCGCAGCAAACCGAAGAAATCGCGCCACGAGATGCATACGGGAACGGAGATCGCTTTCCGTTTTTCCGCTGTTGCGCAGATACTCCTCGTAATCCGACAGTTCTTTTCTGAAACTCGAATCTGCATATGCAACCATCATTCTTAAGGGAGGATACCAGCTTTGTCCTCCTTCCAGCACATGATTCAATCGCTCAACTGCGTTCATGTGTGTCCTGAAATGCTCCACTGACAGCGGCGGTTTTCGCTGTGTAATGCTCCGCATATAGGTTTCTCCGACTTCGAATGAATACTTCCCATCAAATTGCTTTCTGGAAAACAGGGCAATAGCACGATAAATGTATCGGTGTTTTTTCATATGTCCTTTGCAATACCCCTGCTTTTCCATAACAGCTATGGTATCTCGGATAATGTCCTCGACCAAAATACTGCTTTCTTGTAACCGCATAACCTGGTCTCCTTGCTACTTTTAATTTTATTGTAACCAGAAGAACAAAAATTATGTGCTGTGTTTTTCGTCCGATTTCAAGCACATCAATGGGTTTGGTGGCCTCTGAACTGTTTTTGATTTACAGCGCATAACTGATATACCCGATTTTCAGTGCCATCTCCCCTTACTTCCCCCCAATTCCCGAAATCCGACGGTAGAAACTGTTTCTCCTTCCTACCTAACTCCCTCGTTGCCTCTACGGCCTTGATTTCCCCGGCCCCTCACCGCCGGTACACCTTACCGAAATTCGGCGGTTCCACCCAGGGCGGCTGAAACGCACACCTTTAGCGAGGGCCACATCGATCCCCTCCTTCTGACGCTGGCTGATGTTGGCCCTCTCCACCTCGTATATGGCGGAAAAACGGTCATGACCATCTTGCCCGCCAACGTTTTAGTATCGATTCATGCCCATCGCAGCTCATCAATCACCTGCAATCCGGTGGCCCGTCTCTTGGCCGACGTGGGGGTCACGAAAACCCATAGCCGTCCGCTAACGTAAGGCCGAGCGACTGGAGGAGATGTTTCCCTTACCCCTGCAAAAAACCAATCCCTGCCACCCAGCCAGAACATGCTTCCCGTCCGGGGCTCTGGCCGCACCCATGACCCCCTCCGCACATAAAGTGGCCCGCAAAGGAAAACAATTAGGGGAGTCATCCGCATATTGGACTTCGCCGTATACGGGGCCGTGCATCAGACCAACTCCAAACTCTGAACACACATTGAAACATTGAAAGAAAACCAGACCGTCCGGTTGCCGGTACCGCCAGATGCTAATTTTGGCCACCGCGCGAATGGCTATTCCTATAAAGAACAGCCTTTACCTTGTTGTCAACCCGCTCTAAAACTTGCACTAATCGCCAAAGGGAGATGGGAATGGTTGTTAGAAGGGGGCCGCATATCCGAGGCGGAACTTGTCACCATGCTGATGTATACCGTGCTGGGTACGGCATACTTTTCCCTGCCGGCCGTGGCATCCAGCTTTACCGGCCATGATGCATGGCTGGTTCCGATTATGGCAACGCTGCCCGGGTTCCTGGTGGCGGGAATCACCGGCTACCTCGCGGTCCATTTTCCCGGCTTCAATTTCTTCAACTGGACGGAAATCATCCTGGGCCGGACGGGCGGCAAGATTCTGCAATTTTTCTATGTGCTGTTTTTTATCCACGTGACCGCGATCATCATCAGCGAATTCAATTACTTCCTGAATATCGCTTTCATGCCCATGACGCCGTCCCTGGTCTTTAGCACTCTGCTCCTTTTTCTGACCGGTGTGGCGGTCTACGGCGGTATCGAAATGATCGGCCGCCTGGCCACAGTTTTCTTGCCGGTCAGCGTGGTTATATCGACCGGGATGATCATCCTGGCCGCCGGTCTGTACCATTTTGCCAACCTCATGCCTTTCTTGGACAGGGGTGTTGCGCCCGTGCTGGCCGGATCAATATCCTTGTCCGGCTTGCGGACCGAAATCTTTCTGGGAGCGATGTTTTTCCCCTTCCTGAAGCGCCCGGACCAGGGAGGCTGGGTCCAGTTCCGGGCCAATTTATGGATCGGCTTTCTTCTCCTTCTGATCTCGCTCTCCGTCGCACTCGCTTTCGGAGACGAAGGAGCGCGGCTGTCCTTGCCAGTCTACAGCCTGGTCCGGGAGATAAGCCTGATGCATTTTTTTGAGCATTTGGAAAGCCTTGCGCTGATTTTATGGATATCGGGCATCTTTATGAAGGTGGCGGTCTGGGAGTACGTCACCATACTCGGTACGGCCCAGTGGCTGAACCTGAAGAGCTACCGTCCGCTGGTGCTGCCAATGGGACTTCTCCTGGCCGCCCTGGCCAATTACGACATGCCCAACGGGGCCGTCCTGTCCCATTTCGCAGCTTCGGTCATCCCCTTTGAAGTGATGCTTTTTGCCATCGTGCTGCCGGGTATCCTGGCGGTGCTAAGCCTTTTCCGGACGAGGCCAGCCTCCCACTGGGCAAAGAGGAAGGGTTTGCCCGCGAACGAAAAGAAAGCCATGCGTGATCCGCAGCCGACATGACCTATCCGGCTTAGCCAGGGCTCGCGCCTGGTTACCTCAGATCCGGCAGAGGCTAAATTGGTCCGGCCAAATTTTAGCATAAGAAGCCACCTACCTTCTTTGGACCCCCTTCCGCTATATCCATCACTCCCATGCCGCCCGATCCACCGCTACCTGAAGATCGTCCATTGAGGGTGCCGTGTACCTCTTGGTCACGTCCAGGCTGGAGTGGCCGGCCAGCACCGCCACCTGGTCGATGGGCACCCCCATGTCGATCAGGTTCTTGCAAAAGCTGTGTCTTTTATGTAACGCGTTACATAACCGTCATTATGAGAAGCGTACGGTTATGGGAAATGCGAGCTAAAAAGGCCTTGTCCTTAAGGATCTTCCTTAACGGCACTTCCCATAATCTTTGAGACACACTCCGGCTATCTACATAGATTTTGTAACCAATTCATCAGTTCCCCATCTTTTTCCCAGGAAGGCATATCACCAATGTCCAGTTCCATATATGCACTTTCCAGCGCTTTTCTTTTCATCTCACTATCAGCGCGGGCATAAATTTCTGTGCTGGTTACATTGGAATGACCGAGGAAATCACGGATATACACAAGATTAATCCCTGCTTGCAGCATGTGAATGGCGCGGCTATGACGAAACACGTGAGGCGTAATTGTGTCATGATTATGAAATGCTGGATTTTTTCTGGCCATTTCAGCATACTTATGGATAATGTACGCGACGCCCCGCCTGGTCAGTTTTTTCTTTTGCTGGTTGTAGAATATCGGGGCGTCTGGTGGAGCGCATCCGCCGGTTTGATTGCAACGGCATAAATATGCGGTTAATAGATCCTTTGTATTTTCCATAATGGGAACCTGTCTGGTTTTCTGCCCTTTCCCGTGGAGCGTAATGACTGCCGGTTTGTCTAACCGAATATCTCTGCGGGTCAGATCGATCAGTTCCTGCACCCTTGCAGCGGTATCATAAAGGACAGCCATAAGAACAAGATCCCTTTCCCCCGATTCAGAGGCACGGTTTGGCTGTTCCAAGAAAATTTTCATCTCATCTGCAACCAGGAAGGGGATCACCGGCTTTGGCTTTTTCTTCATCGGTATCGCCAGGATCTTCTGAATTTCAAACAGGTTTTCCGGAGTTTCCTTCTGCACGTTTCGAAAAAACGCGTGCAGGGCCGACAACCTCTGGTTTCTAGTAGCAATGGAGGATTTTCGCGTCGTTTCCAGCCAACCAAGGAAATCAACTACGGAGTCTTTCGTTATGGTTTCCATGCGGATGCATTCAGCCCTCAGGTTCTTTTTCTCTTCGAAGAACGTGAGAAACAGTTTGAAGGTATCTCTATAGGAAGCCACCGTATTCGGACTGACATTCCGCTGTCCGGGGAGGTATTGGGCAAGAAAATAAGTCAGGTTTTTGGCAAAATCATTCACATGTTTCTTCATCTTGTCCTTCTCCTTTTTCGGGAATGATGTAGCCAAAAGCAATCTCCATCTTTGATACTATCTCTGGATAGAGGTCGGCGGTGAGGCGTAAATAGTATTCCGTACCCCGAAAATCTGCGTGTCCCAGATACGCAGTAAGGTACGGTAGGAAGTTGGAAAGTTCTTGTCCGTCCAATACCCATTTCTTGAGGCGATGGACGCAATATGCATGCCTCAGGTCATGGATCCTCGGGCCGTTTCCGGAATGGGAGATGCCGGCCTTCCATAGGTACTGCCGGAACCGCAGATAGATCGAGCTCTTGTTATAACAGCCTCCTTGAAACCCGGGTAAATAGTAGGAATCAAGTGAACTTGATTCATGCATTGTCCTGCTGTACTCCCGGCATCGCTCCGCAAGGCGGCCGGACATCGGCACAAACCTGTCCTTCTTGTTCTTCGACTGGCGTATCCGAAGAATGCCTTCGTCCAGATCCACATCGCCAACCGTAAGTTTCAGGGCCTCCATAAGTCTGAGCCCACAACCGTAAAGCATGCGGAAAAGCAGGGGATCCACCATCCTGCGGTTGCCATGGGTCCGGGGCGCTTGTTCCCATGTGTCTATCTGAGTGAAAATATCTTTCAGTTCCTTTTCGGTGTAGATATAGGGCTGGTGCTTCGGCTAACGGAAGGTTTTTTCGGGCATTGGAAGCACGAAGACCTGGCAACCCGATTTTCCCATATACTCTGCCAGCTTTCTCAAAAGGCACAGACGTTTTTGGCGTGTATCCTGCGATTCATACTCATCGCCATAGCAGAAATCTTCCACGGTTTCCCTGGGAAGCGCTGCTTCCGGAACTTCGTGGTCAAAGCAATACTGGTCGAACTGTCTAAGTTTCCGCTCCTGGTCTTCGTATTTGTAGCCAGCAAGACGAAATGTGTCAAGAAACTCCGTAATATATCCGGAAATCCGGCTTTTCCAGAGGTACTCAGCTTTCACAATGAAACACCTCGTCCGGATCTATGGCACATTTCCGCAGGGCGTCTATGTTGATTTTAAGGTAAATGCCTGTGGTATGGATGCTTTCATGTCCCAGGACTTCTGAAATGATAGGCAAAGGAGCCCCGCTTTCCAGCATCGTTCTTGCAAGCGTGCTTCTGAGGGAATGGAGACCGCAGTGTTCATTCTTCGGTATTTCCAGGCCCGCCAATCTCATGTATTCCCAAAGAATATACTGCATGCCGTTTGTATCCTTGAACTCACCATATGGCGGCTTCTGTTTGACAAATACTGTAGTTGCCCTTGTTCTGGGCCGCCCGTTTTTCAGGTAATCGATTAATGCCCACCCTATGTCATCCAGAATCGGGAGCTCCAGGGTCTTCTTATTCTTGGTCTGGATGATGGTTATCTTCTTCCGGTTCCAGTCCAGGCTGCTCATCCGGAGGTTCCTGATGTCGCTAGCACGCAGGCCGAGGCGGACAATCAAAAGCAGGATTGCATAATCCCTTTTGCCGCGAGGATTGCCCCTGTCTACGGCCTTCAAAAGCCTTAAAACGTCTTCTTTTTTCCAGGAAGGCGGAACAAATGCCTATCTGACATGCTTCACTTTAGGCAGTATTTCCCATATTTTTTGCTCAATATACCCCTCGTCATACAGGTATTTAAAGAAAAGGCGCAGAGCTGATATGATTGTAGTGACATACCTCTGGGAATGGTCTATGTAGATCGAGATGAACTCGGAAATATGGGCGGGATTGATGTCATCGATATGCAGAACATGCCTGTCATCAAGAAAGGCAAGGAACCTTCGCAGCGGATTTAAAATAGCGGTAAGCCCCCGTACTGCGTATTTCTTCTCTTCACAATAAACCAGAAAGGCATAATATTCTTTCCTGAAGCATGTCGGGCATGAAAAAGGCTTTTTCCTGAGTCTCGTGACGAACTCTACGGTTCCATACTGCTGATAATGCCAAAGAGCCAGTAAGTGATGGAATATTATAGTTACATCCTTGGGCACGGCGCCAAAAAAACCTTCCAGTTTAAACCCGAATCGGAAATCCAGGTAGCCTAGTCCTACAGCTTCACTGTATTCATAGATCCCCTTATCACTGGCATAAGCCAGAAGATCCTTATAACTGGCAACGTATCTTTTGATACAAACCGGAGAATACCCCTGAGCTTTAAGCTCCTCCAAAAGCTCCTCAACCAACTGGTGGATAGATTTTTTAGTATCCATGATTAGCTCCACTTTTATCTGATAGTCTAACCACGGATGCCACAAATTATTATGAGAAGTCTATAAATAAACAAAGCCATTTCCTAAGCCATTCTGGGAACATCGGGTTCCATAATCAAACGCTTCTCATAATGTCTCAGGGTATGGGGAGAAACGTCCTCGATCTTAGCCCGGTATGCGTATTCAGTGACAAAGTTAAAGACCCCCTTGGGTCTTATCGATTCCATGTGGGAGTTCGGGAAAAGCGGACCGTCCGGGTTTGAGTCGAGCCAGTTGGCGATGATCCGCCTGGCCGTCTTGTTCAGGGGAACCTTGCGGTATTTGTTCCCCTTCCCCTGTCTGATGCGCACCAGACCCTTGCGCTCCGATATCTCAATGTCGCCGCGGTCGAGGGCACACACCTCACTTACGCGCAGCCCGGCGTGGAGCATGAGGGCGATCATGGCCTCATCCCTGGCGTTTCCACCGTCCCTGACCGCATGGACCAGGGCGACCTGTTCCTGTCTGGTCAACCATTTGGGCGCCGGCTGCTCGCTGACGACCACGGACTTAATCCCTTTGACGGGGTTATCCCTGACCTCGCCTTCCTCTTTAAGCCACCCGAAGAAGACCCGGAGAACAACGAGAATCCTGTTGACCGTCGCCGGTGCCTTGTTCATTTTTTGGAGGCTCTCCCGATACTGCACCACATCAAGCGGGGTCACTGAATCAGCCCGGAAGGCACCGTACTTCTCCGTTATCCAGCCGGCAAACCGCCTGATCTCGCCCAGGTATACCCGGGTGGATCGGCCCCGGTCGGTGGACTCCAGATAATCCCGGAATCGCTCCTGGATATCACCGAAAAAGTTTTCAGACGTATCTTTCGTGAGATAAACGACCTTGGGAATCTTTGACACCCCCCGGTTTTATTCGGTTCTTCATCCGCCGCGTCCGGCCATTACTACTGAAAAGGCATATTTTCGGAAGCTGTGCGGTCACCACGGCCCGGTCTAATTTACGAGGCGGCGGGCGAGTACATCTTTGCGCCCGCTTGGGCGTAAATCCACACCAAAATCGCTCCTGCCTATTGGCAGCTGGTTCCCTGTCCTGGTTGATCTTCCCTTGCCAGAAAGGCAATGAACTTTGTATACCCTGCCCGTTTGCGTGTTAACATAAGCGGTCGGGAAAACGGTCTCGGAACCAACCCCCGACTTACTTGAGACCAAGGAGTCCCCATACACGGACCGCTTAGCTGGATCAAGGTTATAGTGACCAAAGAAATGTGACGAAGCCAGCCGTGGCAAGCTTTTCACGCACCTAAATCGAAACTTGGGATAAGCACCTCGCTGAGGGTGACATGATAATCATATTAAGGGGGCGAACTCTTTTGCAGGAGAGTATTTCCGTTCGTCAGCTCAACGCGATTGTCTTCGTTTACCTGGTGGCCAACTTTGACCTCTTTGAACCTCGAATTGTAGCATCCAAGGCCGGCGGTGACGCCCTGGTCTCTGTTGTGTTGGCCACCCTGCTGGCGCTGTTCCTACCTGCCATCTGGTTTTCCCTGGCCCGCCGGTTTCCGCAAGCAGATATCATACAGTATAGCTTGTCGGTACTTGCTTCGCCTCTGGGGCAGGCCGCCGGAGCGATATACCTCTTCATGCTGGTCTTAGGAGGTGCCCGGCCATCGTCCAAGGTGGGCCTGATCGGTGCAACCTCCTTCGGTTGGGGGCCCGCCGTCACCGTGCCAGTGATCCTGGTGTTGATTATCATTGCGGCACTGTTGGCCCGACGGAGCCTGAAGACCATCGCCTCCATATGTGAATACGCAGCGCCGGTGGCCACAATTGTCGTCCTGATTGTAGGCCTGACGGTTTTGGGCAGAGCAAATTGGGCCAATTACACTTTCCCGAGCACAAACTGGGGACCGGCATTGCGGGGCGCTGTGGCTCTGTTCTCGCGCTTCTCCCTGGCCTATATATTGCTCTTTCTTCTGCCCCGCACTAAAGACGCCGCACGCACCATGATTTACAGCCAGGGGACACTTCTGCTGATCGGGATGTTGATGGCCGTTGGCACCCTGTCCCTCGCAGTCCATGGCGCCTCCGCGACCGCCTCCAGCTTAATACCCTCTCTGCAACTGCTGAGGGACAGCATCCTCGGACGGAGCCCGGTCGCTTTTGACCTGACCGTGGCCATCTGGATGATAGGCCTGACGCTCAAGGCCGCGATCGCCTACTGGCTCCTGTCCACCGCACTAGCCGAAGTTGCAGACGCACCCACGCAACATTTCCTCGTCCCGGTGGGCGTGGTGATTTCATTATTGGCACTGCTTTTCTGGAGCAACCCCGGGCAGGCATACGCCTATGTAGCAGATTATTCTCGGTACATTAATTTAACGGGCGGCCTGGGCATTCCACTGCTCCTGCTACTCGTGGCGTGGGTCCGGGCTCGCCGTCCGGCCTCAACCGTCCCTCAACATGAGGAAACCAACGGCGTAGGCTATCATCCGAAGGCACAGTCTTGATCAGCAACAAGACCTACCGTCTTTCATTGGGGCCCTTCAGAGAGCTCCGCACGGCCAGCGCAAACCGGGTCTGCGGAGATCTCTGAAGGATTGCACGTGAATGCCCTTCACTTCGTTGCGATCTCAGGAAGAGGACGTCCTGGCGCTGCCGATACCTGTAGTTCCCAAAGTGTCCGCAGGACCTGCCCCGTCCTCAATCAACTCGATCATTTCGCTGACTTTTGACAGCGCCAGTCTTTGAGCAAGTCTCTCTGTCCCCCCGTTCCGCCGGAGTTTCTTTTCAAAACGTATCGCTGATTTTTGACATATGCCAAAAATAAAAAGGACTTTTTGACAAGCGAAAACCCCTAATCGCCCGGGACCGGTAGTTATGGTTCATAACGCTTACTTTTTGGTACGTTCAGACCGAGCAGGCAAGCTCATGTTAGCCACCCTTCTCCCGCCGGCGTTTCCACGTACGTGGTCTTTGTCAGGCTCTTTTCATACTCCGTCGGTTCAATGACCACGGCCGTCACGTAGTTCTGAATCCGCAGCAGACATTCGCCCTGGCCCGCCTGGGCCAGGAAGGCAACCTCCCCCTCCGAAAGCTTATATCCAGCGGCCAGGGCGGCCATTTCGTTCGGGTGCGGTTGAAATAATATGGCTGTACCGGCGTTCGTGATCACGGCCTCGCCCATGGGATGCCGGGCAAACGACTCATACCGCTGGGTGGACACGCGGAAGCTGCAGGTCCGCTTCCGGCACCGGGACGCGAACGTCTCCATGTATTCCGCGCTGGCCTCATGCCGCAGGTACTCGTATGCTTCGTCTATAACGACCGCCTTCCTCGCCCATGGCTCCCGCTTGACGAACCTTTCCCACACCAGGGACGTGAGCGCATGCAGCACCATGGGCCGGAGATATTTGCCCTCCAGCCTGGACAGATTGAGGTTGATTCTTTTTTTACGCCCTCCTCGAATAACGAGGTCGGCTCCCGATCCACGATACCCCGAGCCAAGTATTCCTGCCTGATCGCGTCCTCCAACACCGACAACTCCAGAGGGGTGAGGCGGGTATCCGGATAGGCCGTCTCAATCATGGCCACTATCTGGCCCTTACAGTCAGCCACCTTTTCCAATAAATTAAGGATGTATCGGCCCTGCCGGTCCTGGTCCACTTCCAGGTCGAACGGATTGGCCACGAAATCGCCCGGTGTGACCCGCAGGTTTACGCCACCCACGGCAGACGTGATCTCCTCAAATTCGTCCTCGATGTCGAACTGCACCCGCTTGACGCCCAGCGGCGTTTCCCGCGCGCCCATCACCTTCAGGCCCGTGGACTTCCCGGTCCCACTATAGCCCTCAATGAAAATGTTGTGGTTCGTAAGGTAGGGCCGTACCAGGAAGGGATTATAGAATAGCGGGCCATCGGTCAGCCAGTTGCGCCCCAGCAGGATTCCCCCGGGGTGAAACAGGTCCGCCTGATAGAAAGGCATCAGGGTTATCGCCGAGTAGAGATCGAAATTCCGCCGACAGTTCTGCCATACAGTTCCAGCCCCGTATGGCCGGGCCATCTTGAACGCGCCTTCCTGCGCCAGATAGGCACATCTCATGGTCACGCCCGAGCCGGTCATTCTTTTCTCCATGTGCTGCATGAGGTGTCGCGTATACTCCGCAAGCGGTCCCTCCGGAATCTGGTCTCTCGTTTCCCGGTAGTGTGCCAGAACCTCGCCCGCATCCAGATATCTGGACTGAACGTGAACCGTCAGGGTACGGGTTAGTGACCGAAGGAGCCTTGCCATCGCGGCATCTACCATGTCCTGCTCGGCCTCGGACAGCAAAAAATAATTGATGGCGCCCACCTCCATCACGAGGCACCGGCGGGGTATATATACTATGAAGCGGTCCCTCCCCTCACTCGGCGTTTGCGACTGGCCCATCCCTTCCTCATCGTTATGTAAAGAGGTGGCTGGGGACTGCGGAGACTGTAGAGGTGGGAATTTCCGCTCATTGGCTGCAGCTTGAATCCGTTCGCGTAGCGATTCCTTCCGGACAAGACGGCGGTCAGGCAAGGGTAGGGCTGCACTAACGACCCCCGTCAGAGCAGGTTTAGCAGGAGTTCCTTTTGACGTAGCCAACTCCGCTTCCCGCCGCGCCATGTCCAGGGCGCTGAACCGTGCGGGCAACTCCTCCAAGGATCCACAAACCAATTCGACGTAGTCGGGCCGGGTAAGATTACAGGCCAGAGCAGCGGCTGCCGGCAGTCCCTCGAAATCTGAGTGAGCACCCTGCGCCCGCTACGGCGCCGTTCACCGTGCTTCATCTGATGGAAGAACCCCTCCAGGATGTTGTTCGTCCGGGCCACGATTCGGATGCCGCCGCCGGCTTCCTCAGGCATTTGAAGTACATGGCCCCACAGGTAGCGGCCGTGGCGTTTCAGATGACTCCACACGATATCCAGCATCTTTCGTTCATCTTTGCTGAGTCCTTGGGCGGCCCGGCGTTCTTCCATGGAGTCGGAAAAGTTGGTGAAGCACAGTTCCATCTTTTGGAGTATCTCGGCCTGTTCATCGGAACTGACAACATTAGGACTCGTGCGTTGCGACTTGCCGTCGTCAAGGCGCAACACGGCTCGAAGGTCGTCGAACACTTTGCCGCCACCACCCCCGCCGCGTTCGTAGATTACTGTGAATATAGGTAAATAATTACTCTTCACTTAATCCTGTCCAACATCTATCAAATTATTGTGACAGTCACACGTATCGCTCCATACTTTTTTGGGGAGCAGTAGCAGGCGTGAGCCAGGTAGACCTGACGAGAAAATTACCAGGACCTACCTTGGGCTGCCCATATTGTCTGAACACAACAAACCGGTATGTGCGACCGCCAGTGCATAACATAGAGGGGGGACAATGACGGGAATTGGGAGTGATTACGCTGACCAACCGTAAAGAAAGTGGATGAAGTGTAGCCAGGCATGTGGCGCTGCGTGGGGTTGTAGTTCAACACTCTGATTTTGGGTCTTCAAAACGAACCATGGGACACTTCTTACACACGTCCAAGCCCGGCCACTCGTTGTTTCCGTACAGTAACGAGGCACCTCCCGATATCTCCGTGCGGCGGTCAAGTTGCCGGGCTACGTTCAATATTTGGCTCCCCGGGATGAAGACGTTAACCTCGCCCTTTTCCGTTTTGCCGGAGGTGTAACTGCCCGCGCACATGGTGTTCATCTCCGGTTTCTGGTTCAAATAGCTCCATACCGCGCCGCCACAAACGGCCGAATTGACCGTATGGTAGAACTCCAGCGGGTGGGTATGGCAGGCACCCACATAGTCATTGAGGATGTGGTAGGCTTGAAAAGGATTGCAGACGAACATAACTACATCTGGATCTACCGACGTCTTTGCCAGGGGGGTGGTAAGAAAACCTTTGATTACGCCAAAGGGGGCACGGGGCTTGGTGTCCAGCACATTCCGGGCGAAATCATGGTCGGCCACGTACTTGAAGTGCCCTTTGGCCTCCTCATCCGAAGGTTCTTGGCAGCCGAAGATGGTCAGGCAGTTATCACACATGATCTTGTCAACGGTGCCTTTGAGTACATAATTAGCCATGCGAGAGGCTGCTGTGAACTGGCAGAAAGTGAGTTTCATCGTCGCCTCCTTCTCTGCCGGATACTTTTTCATCTCGTCCAGCGACTCGAAGAATTTGATGGCGACAGGGTGGTAATCCAGCTTCAGCAGTTGTTCAAACAACTCCTGTGCAGTTGCGTAAGTTAGGGAATTGCCGCTATTTGTCACTCTTGTTTCTCCTTTTTTTGATCAGAAAAAGATCAGTTTTTCGAAATACTACAAGAACCACAAAAAGCCTTGACGAAGCCTCTGTAGAAGCTAATCATTGCACCTAATGAGTCTAGTGCAAGACATTGTTCGCTTGGCCTCATGCCTTCCCACTGTTTTCCAGATAATGTTCTTTCAATGATTGAGTTGATTTGCGGTATACTGAAACCAAGAGCTTGAAGTTTAAGTTTGATATGATCAAGTTTGTCTTTCATTGCAACTGTCAACTCCGGAATGAAAAACTTGGAGGGGAGTAGTCGGAATCGAACCGGACTCCCGCCTGTTTCACAGGCAGGCCAACAGGTTTGCAGCCCGCGGAGGGACCATCCCCTTACTCCCCACCGGCATTATACCATAAAATGAATAGATGACGCCTATAAAAATTCTTTATCCAATTAGAGAAGGTTATAAGCGCTATTATGCGTTAACCAAGAATGCCCAAAGGTTCACATCTGGAGCTACGGCCCTCTCGACTATTTTGGGATCGACTGTCCAGTCAACAGTGAGCCTTGAGAGGCCACTGGCTGCCGAGTCGGACTTGTATGCCCCCAACCTATATGGCTTCTTCCCACACCTTTCCGCCCCGCCGATTGGGCGGGGCCAAAATGCGACTTCCCGGGAACCCGGCCCACAAGCCTCATATCCTCGTTGCTCTCACATCGCAAGCATAAAGAGATTCGGCCAAGATAATGGAACTGCCGCGTGTTTTATATGGGGGGAGTCCCTACAACACCGCTTTTTCATTTTGAGTTGACACATAAGGATATTATATGTCGCCAATAGAGGATTTACATATAAGATATAGAACAGAGGGTTTTGGGCACGATGGCTCCTAATGCGACCCGGTACGAGGGCCCAAAACTCTAAGATGGCTTGCACAAGGACGGGGAGAACTTCACTTTCTGTTAAGACTGGTTACGGCAACTATATGAATGATGTTTGTCCGAGGTCGTACTATTTGGGGTCAAACGAAGTGATTTTCGTTAATTTGAAGTAAGTATGCGACCAATCTGTTGAAAGGAGGTGATTCAATGCTTCGCAAACACTGGATGCTTCGTGCTATAGCTCACTGCGAGAAGGGATGCACTAGAAGGTCCCGGGCATGACGGTAAACTGCCCACCTTTTCGCCGTGACATCTGACCGGAACAAGGCATCTGATGGAGAACAGGGGAAGTGTCGAGGCAAGATGACTTGCGCCGCCTGTGCAACCCGGGTCGAGTGGAGCCTCAAGACCCTGCCCGCTGTACTGTTACTTTCGAATGCTTAACATTGGGAAGGATGTATGATATGAGCGCGAGTGAATTCAGTTACCCTACGGCCCGTTATCCGGTAAGTATGGCGCCTTTCCAGCGCCCATCTACCGCATGGCCACAGCAGGAGACAATGCCATTTTGCCGACCTCAGGGAGGCGGAATATTCGGGGAGACCGCGGGCGAGATCGAGTCCGCCCCGCTCGTCGGGCAAAACGCCCCTTCCGGTCCCCGTTCCCCGCTGTGTTGCCTGAAACCTGTGGAGCCGGGCAAGTTACCCTTTGCTTACAGGAAATACAAACCACTGCGGTTACGCGGTATGGGTTACACCGGACTTCCCGGGAGTTATGAGTCGCGTCTTGTAACAAAATCCGGTGAAATGAAACACGTTATTTTAGCCGTTTCCCTGATTCCTGGTTCAGAGCTTAGGATATGTTCAATGATCGACATCACCAACCGAAAGACGATGAAGGAGTAACTAAGGCACTTGAGCTGCCGCGATAGCCTGACTGATACCTACAACCGGACCTACTTCGAGGCCGAGATGACCCGCCTGGGAAGCAGTCCCTACGCTAATTCCGCTAGGCAAGGCCTCAATTTCTGCCTTTGACAGAGGTGAAATCAGGTGGATATCGGCAACGCTTCAACATCCGCCAGGCTGCTCCAGAAGCTCAGCCTGGCGGATGTTGAAGAGACTACCAAAATCCGTCCCAAGTACCTGGAAGCACTGGAGGAGAACAACTTCGCCAACTTGCCGCCGGGTATGTACGGACGCGCTTTCCTGCGCACCTACGCACGCTTACTGGGTCTCAACGCTGAGGAGTTGGTGGCCGAGTACCGGAAGGTTACCCGGCTTTCCCAGAGGACAGACGAAGAAGACTTCTTGCGCTGATTTCCGTGTTAGCCGCGACCGTCGCTGCAAGCTCCAACCGGGGCAGCCGTCCACAGCCATCCCGGACCCGCTGGTCATCGGACGCCGTATGGCCCAGGCGACCGATGACCACAGCCGGCTCAGGGATCAATAGGCCAACCCGTTTAACAGCCCTATCCTACAGCGCCGCCAGGTCAGCCTGTAGCTGAGCCAGGTCGAACCCTTCCAGAGACAGTCCACCACTCAGCATCTCCGGACTTAGAATCGCCCAAGCCTCATCGCAATACTTCAGATAGAACTGCAGCGTCATCTGCTGCAAACGGCCCCAGGTCACGCAAACCAGACTTCCCCGGTCAGCGACCAACGGCACGTAGTGGCCACCCAGTATCTGCTGACTACCATGCACGACACTCCAGGGCTGTCCGGCATTAAACTGATCCATGGCCGATTGGGGAACAACAAAGCCAATACCCACGGCGTTGAACAGGTACAGAGCTTCGAGAAGGTTATCGATATTGCCCGGCTCCAGGGCCAGATACGCTCCAATTTTGTGCCGGTTGCCGGCGGCATCAATCAGGCCGGTTTGCTGCCGGTATTGCAGCGACTGGCGAACATCAGTCCCCTGATCGGTATTCGGATTGTGGGGATCATAGCCAGTGACAGCCGAATAATCCGAGATGGCATTTTCAGCCGTGAACGTTACCGGGTTTCTCGCTTCGGTCGTCCACAGCATCGTTTCGTGATCTGCACCGGCGAACACACAATCTCCTACAGCGTCGTTGCCGAGCATCCCCCAGGCGTCAGGGCCGATCAGGTTCTCGTGGCCAAACTGCGCCGGATGGGACGGCAGTGGTCCGGTACGGTAACGAATAAACTGCAGATCATGCCTGTCGTAGGTTGCCGGCTTCTTCCCGAGCTTGAGCAGTGCACCCATATTATCCTTCCTTTCTCTTGAAAAGTTTGCTTTAGAT
>Ga0307376_10000887_pt1 | contig 34877 bp, 23 predicted proteins | sample TR2MG_FD_202536 | JGI IMG/M metagenome (GOLD analysis project Ga0307376, IMG submission 202536) | Soil microbial communities from Risofladan, Vaasa, Finland - TR-2 | ecosystem: Environmental > Terrestrial > Soil > Coastal area > Acid sulfate soil | place: Finland: Risofladan, Vaasa | collected...
TTTTTTGCGAGTATTTTTCGTAGATTATAGTTTCACAGATACGAGAATTAACTATTATCAGTGGACATCTGCAATATTTACTAGAATTATTGTCAATAGTTGCAGATAATTAACCAACTTAATTATAATTCGTTCTTAATGGGGAGCAGTATAGAACAAAAAACTATCGCAAATAAGTGTGAAGCACATTGATGATTATAAACTTAAAAGACTGAGAGAAGTTAAAGCTGTAACAGTCAACAGAGAACTTGCAGCATTAAGGCATTTGCTATTTATAGCAAAAAAATGGAAGAGGTTCTTTGGGAACAATCCTGTTTCTGAGTCGGGATTAATTAAAACAGAAAGTCAAAGAATAAGGGTATTGACTTTCGACGAAGAGGATAGACTTCTGGCAAATTGTTCGACTCACTTATTACCGATTCTCAAAACAGCTTTAATGACAGGAATGAGACAAGGTGAGTTATTAACTCTGAGATGGGATGATGTGAATCTCGAAAACAATTTAATAACTGTCAGGGCTGAAATCTCCAAGAGCAAGAAAAGCAGAAGGATACCAATATCTACGACTTTACGTAGCTTGTTATTAGAACAAAAAATGAAAACCTTAAAATCAGGGGTTGTATTTGTTACTCACGAGGGGATTCCTTACAGCCCAAAGAATCACTCTGCTTTAAAAAGAACCTTTACTACTGCTCGAAAGAATGCCCGTATAGAGAATTTCACCTTTCATGACACCCGTCATACATCTGCTACACGTATGGCTGAAAATGGGGCAAACATAATTGCTGTAAAAGAAATCTTAGGTCACGCAGATATAAAAACCACAATGAAGTACTTCCATCCTGATAAATCTCTGCATGAAGCTGTTGAAATTCTAGGGAATTTACATAAAGACCGTACCCAAAACCGTACCCAGCAAATAATAGAAAAGGAGGAATGATGCGTAACCTACTGAAAACATTGGCTCCGGAGGAGGGATTCGAACCCCCGACCTAGTGATTAACAGTCACCCGCTCTGCCAGCTGAGCTACTCCGGAACCGAGAACTACGCTCAGAACTTCAAGCACAACATTCTAACAGAAGAACATAATCAGTCAAGGATATAACTCTATATTTATGTATATTTAGAGAGCCTACTAGCGTGACTGAATTTAATAGGTTGCTTAGAATCCACTCAAAACGTATACTAAAGCAGTCTTAAATAAGCTCCAATTTTAAAATAATGCCTAAAAAAACCGACAAAACAGATAAAACTGAAGAGAAACGGTATCAGGGGAACCTGCTCCCGGCTCATACAACATCCCTTCAACGCTACATGACTGAGATTAGCAACGACCCGATCTTAAGCCGAGAAGAAGAGTATGAACTAGCTATGAAGTACAAGAAGGACGGTGATTTAGACGCTGCGAGAAAACTTGTTTCATCTAACCTTAAGTTCGTAGTAAAAGTAGCAAATGAGTATAAAAACTACGGCCTAAATACTATGGACATCATTCAAGAAGGAAATATAGGGCTTATGCACGCTGTAAAAGGGTTTGACCCGACCAAGGGCTATCGCGTTATCTCCTATGCGGTATGGTGGATAAGAGCATATATTCAAAACTATATAATCAAAAGCTGGAGTCTAGTTAAAGTCGGGACTACACAGGATCAGAGAAAATTGTTTTACAAACTTCGCTCCACTAAGAACCAAATGGAACTGGGAGATGGAAATTTAAGTTCAGAGGATTACAAAGAACTGGCCGACAAGCTTAATGTTTCCAATGAAGCGGTGATAGAAATGGATAAACGAATGGGGGGTAAGGATCTGTCTTTAGATGCTGAAATTAAAGGCGATACTGACTTATCTCATATGGATTTTCTTGCTGATGATAATGTAGTAAATCAGGAAGATCTGATAACTAAGGTAGAGGAAGAAAAAAGAATAAAGAGCGGAATGATTGATGCGCTTAAAACATTAAAAGATAGAGAAAGATTTATAATAGAGAACAGAATTTTGGCGGACAAACCGCTAACATTAGAAGAACTAGGTACAAGATATAATATATCCAGGGAAAGAGTAAGACAGATTGAAAACGCTGCGCTTAAGAAACTGAAAACTGTTCTGAAAGAAAAAGGTATCAGTAAAGATTCTTGAGGCTTATATAGTAAATCCCTCTATCCAGCGCTTATCATATCGTAGGCTTTGCTAAGCGCCTCAGATAATTTTTCTGGATTATCTCCGCCTGCCTGAGCTAAATCGGGTTTACCCCCACCCTTTCCGCCAATTATTGGAGCAAGTTCTTTAACCATATTTCCAGAGTGGTACTTATTTGTTAAATCCTTTGTTACACCTACCAAGATATAAGCTTTGCCGTTAGCCGTACTACCTAGCACCGCAACGCCTGAATCAAGCTTGCTTTTTACGTCGTCCCAAACTTTTCTGAGTTGCCCTGCGTCAGCCCCTGATACTTCGGCAGATAACATTTTGGTACCGTTAACTTCTTTGATGTTGTCCATCAAATCGCCGGCTTTTTCGGTAAGGATCTTATTTTTATATGTGTCAAGCTCGCTCTTAATCGACTCGTTCTCTTCAACAAGCTTTTTGAGCCTGGATACGAGATCGGATTCTGAAACTCTCAAAATAGTAGAAGCTTCTGCAAGTGTATCTTCTTTTCCTCTCATAAAGTCCCAAGCCGACCTTCCCGCAAGGGCGTCGATTCTTCTGACTCCCGCAGAAGAAGCTCCTTCAGAGACAATCTTAAAAAGACCAGCCTCGCCTGAGGTATCTAGATGAGTGCCTCCACAAAGCTCAACACTATAATCACCAATGTTTACTACTCTTACCTTATCTCCATATTTTTCTTCAAAGAATGCCATTGCTCCCTTTTTTATTGCATCATCATAAGAGACATCAGTTTCAATAATCACGCTATCGTCCCATCTAATCCTCTCGTTAATCATTTCTTCCATCTTTCTTATATCTTTATTATCAATAGGAGAATGGTGCGTGAAATCGAATCTTAATCTCCCTTGAGCAACAAAAGAGCCCGCCTGGCCAACATGAGTTCCAAGCACTTCTCTAAGTACCGCGTGGAGAATATGTGTTGTAGAATGATGTGTTTCTACTCCATGCCTAAAGTTTTCATTTACTTTTAGTTCTACTTTATCACCGACCCATAGCGTGCCTTTTTTAATTACTGCGTGGTGGACTATGATTCCAGGAAGAGGTTTTTTAGTATCAATTACTTCTGAGATTCCTTTTTCAGCTTCAATTGTTCCTCTGTCACCAACCTGTCCTCCCGACTCTCCATAAAAAGGGGTCTGATCGCATATTAGTTCAACTTGATCCCCTTCACTTGCGCTATCCACAAGCATTCCGTCTTTTATTAGTGCAGTGATTCGTCCTGTATCTGAAGTTCTATCATACCCAGTAAAATTAACGATCATTCCACCGGAAATAAATTCTTTATATAAAGGCTCTAATTGACCGTCAGTGTCTCCCTTCCAAGCTTCTCTGGATTTTGTTCTCTGCTGCTCCATTTCTTTTTCAAAACCCGCGTGGTCCAGAGTTAATCCGTGTTCTCCGGCTATATCCTCTGTAAGATCAACAGGAAATCCAAAAGTATCGTAGAGCTTAAATACAACGTCTCCGGGAATTACTTTTTCTCCCTTATGCTGTTCAATCTCCACTTTCAACAGTTCAAGTCCTCTGTCTATAGTTTCAAAAAATCTCTCTTCTTCGTTTTTTACAACATCAGCTACAAAATCAATTCTTTCCTCAAGTTCGGGATATGCGTCCTGCATTATTTCTTTTACTTTAAAGGTTATCTTATACAAACATGGGTCTTCAATCCCAAGCATTTTAGCATGGCGAACCGCTCGTCTTAGTATTCTCCTGAGTACATACCCCCTACCCTCGTTTGAAGGAAATACGCCGTCGGAGATCAAAAAAGTTACAGCACGAGCATGATCAGCTATCACTCTCATAGAGACATCGGCTTCCTCATCTTGCCCATAACTCTTTCCTGAAATCTCTTCTACATTCGCTATTAATCCACGTAAAAGATCGGTTTCATAATTGCTTTTAACGCCTTGAAGCACTGCTGTAATCCTTTCAAGCCCCATTCCTGTATCAATGCTCGGATTAGGAAGAGGGGTCATCTTGCCGCTTGAGTCCCTATCATATTGCATGAATACGAGATTCCACAGCTCAAGATAGCGATCGCAATCACAGCCTGGCGAACAAGTGTCCTTACCGCAGCTAAATTCTTCTCCCTGATCGATAAGTATCTCTGAACACGGTCCACATGGACCGGTATCACCCATAGACCAGAAGTTATCCTTCTCCCCCATGCGAAGGACTCTATCTTGTGGAAGTCCAATTACTTTTTGCCATAATTCTGACGCTTCATCATCCTCTTCAAACACCGTTACCCAAAGTTTAGAGGCCGGCAGCTTATAGACTTCTGTAATTAGTTTCCAGGCAAATTCAATCGCTTCTCGTTTAAAATAATCTCCAAAAGAAAAGTTCCCAAGCATCTCAAAAAAAGTATGATGTCTTGCAGTGTGACCAACATTCTCAAGATCATTATGCTTACCTCCAGCCCTTACACATTTCTGAGCGGAAGTTGCCCTATTATATGAACTTTTTTCAAGACCCAGAAATATGTCCTTAAATTGCACCATTCCGGCATTAGTAAAAAGAAGGGTTGGATCATTTTTAGGTATAAGCGATGAGCTTCTCACAATGGTATGGTTATTCTCTTCAAAATACTTTAGAAATAAATCTCTAATCTCTGAGCCAGTCATTATCTGTTTAATACTCCTAATTTATTTTCACTAAATTTGGGCTTGGGGTTCTTTTACTTTGATTGATGGATATGTTGCAGCTAACTGCCCACATGCGCCCAGAATATCACTACCGCGGCTCTTTCTTATTCTCACGTTGATCCTATAGGATATCAAAATTTCCTGAAATTTAAGCACTCTGTCCCACGATGGTGATTTATAAGGAAGCGGATACGCTTCGTTAAAAGGAATGATATTAATTTTACATTTTATGCCGCGAAGAAGTTTTCCTAATGTATGCGCATCAATATCAGAATCGTTTACATCCTTTAGAAGTACATATTCGAACATCAAATATTTTCTATTAGGAACTGGGAAATTTATGCTTGCCTCTAAGAGTTCTTTTATTGGATACCTTTTGTTAATAGGCATTATTTCATCCCTGAGTTCATCACTTGGCGCATTGAGAGAAACCGCTAGATTAACAGATACCTGTTCTCCAAGTTTTTTTATTTGTGGTACAAGCCCTGAGGTAGAGACGGTAATACGCTTAGGTGAAAGGGCAAGATAATTAGGGTCTGTTAAAACATTTATTACTTTTACTAAATTTTCTAAGTTATCCAAAGGCTCACCCATACCCATAAAGACTATATTGGTAATAGCATTCTCGTTGTATTTATTTACAAGAAGGTATTGGTCTAGAATTTCTGAGGGCCTCAAATTCCTTATCTTTCCTACTGTCCCCGTCATACAGAATGTACAGCCAAGCGCACAGCCAACTTGGGAAGAAATACAAAGGGTATTTCTTGATTTATCTGGAATTAAAACACTTTCTATCTGATTTCCATCAGAAAGCTTAAATAGGTACTTTTTGGTCCCGTCCTCAGACACTTGCTCTTGTTCTAATTCAAGTGAAGGCTCAAGAGAAAAGGAGAACTCCAATAGATCTCTAAAATCCTTTGAAAGATCAGACATATCATCAAAGCAGTCAACACCTTTTTTATATAACCACTTACTGATCTGCCGAGCTCTAAAAGGCTTCGAATTGTTATTAAGAACAAAGTCTTCAATCTCTTGAGGACTTAAATCTTTGATATTTATATAGTTTTTATCTTGCATAGATCAATCCCTTTAATTTCAATCCAAGTAAGGATACAAGGCGAAAAACCATTATACAATACCCACTACTAGACAACACATACCACATTAAAGAACTAGAACAAATGTAACGAATTGTAAACTGAGACATTAAATGATACAGATTGTTTAAGTAAAACTAGGAATTATTAGAAAACTGAAAAGTATCAAGAAAACAATAAGGGCTATTCCTATCATTGCTTCAAGAACGGAGAAGACTCTTACCAGGTGCATTGATCTATACTCAAAAGCAACAATTCCATAAAGACTCCACAGTCGGCGTTTACGAGTAGAGCATCGGTAAGATCAACTCTATCAAGCTGTGAGGACCTTAGATTTGCACCTTCCAGATCAGCGGCTATGAAAGTTGATCCAATTAGTTTTACATTACTCAAATTTGCATTCTTCATGCTTGATACACCGAGTTCAGAGTTTTGTAGATTTACGTCTGTTAGTACTGAGTTATCTAAGTTGGAGTTAATAAAATATGATTTTTGTAGATCAGCATGACGTAAATTTGCACCTGCTAATTTTGCATGTATAAGATCCGCCCTGATAAATCTGATTTAATTAAGCTTGATCCACTCAAATTAGCACCCCTAAGTCGTGAGTCTTGAAGATTTATCACATTTAGGGTTATGTTACTCAGGTCCTCCTTCTCAAAGTTCATCCCTCTAAGATCGTAGTTTTTTATTCTGCAATCAAAGATGGTTATACCCAACTCTTCAAGTAATCTCTTATCTTCTTCTGCGAGACTCAATCTTATTCACAAAACTCGGCAGCTCCTCTCCAAATCTTAATGATTCAGCAATAAGCTCTGTTTGTACATCGGTACATCTCTCTCTAAGCTGTAGTCGTTCAAGTTCTGTATATTTGGACCTCTCTCTAAAAGGAATATCCTTATTGCTATACTTTGTAAGTATTTCACCCCTTACCGCTTCTTTTTCTTGTTCTGATAAATCCGGCCAATTTTTTTCTCAACTATCTTGAGAGTGAACACCGCTTTGAGGAAGCACCATTCCAACGAAGGCTAAAAGAATCAATAAAGTAATGATTCTTGGCATGGAGTAGAATGATGTCATATTTGATATTTTTTTCAAACAAAAAAATGGTTATACAATATAATCTAACGTAATTTACAGGTATATTAAACGGGAAAGAGACGAACTAAATATGCCGAACCTACAAACTGCCTTAGATCACGGTCTAACCAAAGAAGAATATGACAAGATAGTAAGCGCCCTAGGAAGGGAGCCTAACATCACAGAACTTGGCGTTTTGGCTGCAATGTGGTCAGAACATTGCTCATATAAGAGTTCAAAAGTGCATCTGAAAAGACTACCCACCACGGGTGAAGTTGTAATCCAGGGTCCTGGGGAAAATGCGGGAATAGTTGATATTGGAGATGGGTTATGCGCAGTATTTAAAATGGAAAGCCACAACCATCCCTCTTTTATAGAGCCATATCAAGGCGCAGCTACAGGAGTAGGTGGAATTTTAAGAGATATCTTTACCATGGGGGCAAGACCAATTGCAATACTAGATTCACTGAGATTTGGAAACCCCTCATTGCCAAAAACCAAATTTGTAGTAGATGGAGTTGTGGCCGGAATAGCAGGTTACGGCAACTGTATAGGCATTCCTACTGTAGGCGGAGAGGTTTATTTCGATGACTGCTATAATGGCAACCCTCTTGTGAATGCGTTTGCTTTAGGAATCACAAAGACAGACGAAATATTCAAAGGCTATGCAACTGGTGTTGGAAACCCTGTTATTTATGTAGGGTCAAAAACAGGAAGAGACGGCATTCATGGCGCTGTCATGGCATCTGAAACATTTACAAAAGAAGCTGAAGAAAAAAGACCGGCTGTTCAAGTTGGTGACCCTTTTACGGAGAAACTTCTTTTAGAAGCATGTCTTGAACTCTTTAAGACAGGAATAGTAGTTGGGATACAGGACATGGGTGCTGCCGGACTGACTTCTTCTTCAACAGAGATGGCAGAACGCGCAGGAACAGGACTTCAAATAGAAATCGACAAAGTTCCTAGAAGGGAAAAAGGGATGACTCCTTATGAAGTATTACTTTCTGAATCACAAGAACGTATGCTTATGGTAGTTGAAAAAGGTAAAGAACAGATAGCCGAGGATATATTTAAGAAATGGGATCTAGATTTTAGTGTAATAGGAGAAGTTACAGAGACCGGCAAACTAGTGATTACGGATAATGACGAACTCGCAGCAGAAATACCGATTAACCTAATATCCGAAGAAGCGCCCCTGTATAATAGACCAATAGCTAAACCTAAATACCTTGAAGAAACAAGAAATTTTGACATTTCTACTATTCCCATACCAAACAATCTTGATGAAGTTCTCTTAACTCTTTTATCTACCCCAACTCTTGCAAGTAAAAGATGGATATATGAGCAATATGACTATATGGTGAGAACCAATACTCTTACCCTACCCGGCTCAGACGCAGCTGTTGTCAGAATAAAAGGCACTACAAAAGGAGTTGCTATGACAGTAAACTGCAACTCAAAATACTGTTATCTTGATCCATATATTGGGGCAGGTATTGCAGTTGCAGAGAGCGCAAGAAATCTCGCATGCTCAGGGGCAAAACCACTTGCCATAACCGATTGTCTCAACTTTGGAAGTCCTGAAAACCCTGAAGTCATGTGGCAATTTGATCAGGCAATAAATGGCATGAGTGAGGCTTGTTTAAAACTAAACACGCCCGTAGTAAGTGGCAATGTAAGTTTTTATAACGAAACCCAAGGCACGGCAATCTACCCGACCCCTACAGTTGGCATGGTTGGGCTGATCGAAGACATTGACACACACATGACGCAGTGGTTTAAAAATGAGGGGGATTTAATTGTTTTACTAGGTCAAACAAGAGAAGAATTTGGAGGCAGTGAATATCTAAAAGAAATCCACGGTAAAGTTTGCGGAGTACCTCCAGAACTTAATTTGGAGATGGAGTTAAAATTAATCCAAGCCTTACTTAAAGCTTCTGAAGAAGGTATAATAAATTCGGCACACGATATATCTGAAGGTGGTCTTGCAGTGGCTATATCCGAATCGTGTTTTACGCCTAACGCTCTAGTTGGCGTTGAAATAAAGGTGCCTAGTTTAATAAGAAAAGATGCTATTTTATTTTCTGAATCACAAGGCAGAGCAATAGTATCTCTAAGCAAAAAGAACCTAGATAAATTTAAGGAATTGATAGAGAGATTAGACTTGCCAATGGAAATAATCGGTAGAGTTAAAGGTACAAGACTATTAATAGAGGACCTAATTGATATTCCTATATCCAAAGCCTATGGCAAATGGGCTCAGGGATTTGAGAATATACTAAAAAGCTATGCCTAAGCTTAAAGAAGAATGTGGTATTTTTGGTATATACAACAATCTCGAAGCTTCCAACCTAACTTATCTGGGATTACACGCCCTTCAACACAGGGGCCAGGAAAGCGCGGGTATCGTAACATCTGACGGAGTAAACCTTCATAAGCACCGTGATATGGGCCTTGTTTCAGATATTTTTTCTGAAGAAGTTTTATCAGAGCTTCCAGGCAAAAATGCAATAGGTCACGTACGCTATTCAACTACCGGATCAAGCCAACTCAAAAACATGCAGCCCATAGTTATTAACTATTATAGGGGCCCACTCGCCATTGCGCATAACGGCAACTTAACTAATGCGAAGAACCTTAGAGATGAACTTGAGGCAGATGGTGCAATATTCCAATCCACAACTGACACAGAGGTTATAGTTCACCTTATAGCCAAATCGAAAGAGGAGAAATTAGTAAGAAGGATTATTGAAGCCCTTATGAGATGTAAGGGTGCTTATTCCCTGATGTTCTTAACTCCGGAGTATATGATTGCAGCTAGAGACCCTTATGGCTTTAGACCACTCGCGATGGGTAAGCTGGGAGATTCTCCAGTATTTGCTTCTGAGAGCTGTGCATTTGATCTGATAGAGGCTGATTTCGAAAGAGAAGTTGAGCCTGGAGAGATTATAGTTATAAGTGCTGATGGGATGGAATCTTTCAAGCCGTTCGGTGAGGTAAAACATGCTTACTGTGTTTTCGAATATATATATTTTGCAAGACCCGACAGTTTTCTAACAGGAAGAAATGTTTATCAAGTCAGAAAGGAGCTCGGTAAACAGTTAGCAAGAGAACACCCGATTGATGCTGACATAGTAGTAGCAGTACCTGATTCCGGGGTCCCTTCAGCTATGGGTTTTGCCGAAGAAACGGGGCTTCCGCTTGAGTTAGGTCTTCTGAGAAGCCACTACATGGGAAGAACCTTTATTGAGCCGCAGCAGTCTATTAGAAACTTTGGCGTGAAACTTAAATTAAATGCTATTCGGGAAGTATTGAACGGGAAGAGAGTGGTAATTATCGATGACTCAATTGTAAGAGGGACAACAAGTAGAAAAATTGTAAAGATGATAAGAGCAGCAGGAGCTAAAGAAATCCACATGAGGATAAGCTCACCACTTACAAAATTCTCATGTTACTACGGCATCGATACCCCTGTAAAAGAAGAGCTTATAGCAAACTCTCTGAATACTGAAGAAATAAGAAAGTACATTACCTCTGATTCTCTAGGATACTTGAGTCTTGAAGGCGTAATGAGTTCTGTAGAAGCAGCCAAGAAAATAAATGGAACTGAGAACTTCTGCAATGCTTGCTTTACCGGGAAATACCCAGTTGAATTAACTGACAAGAAAACCAAAATTAAACAGCTTGGCCTTTTTGGAAATTGAGATAAACATTTAACTGAGCTTGGTATTAACTATTAGACTTATCCTCAAATTGATACCCAAATCTATGTATCATCATTTTATCCTTCTCGGCTATAATCTCTCTGAGTTCATCATCATAACAATATTCGCTGTAGTGTTTATGCGGGCTTATTTAAACGCTAATCAGATGAATCTAACTTATTTGTTTTAATTTGAAAAGTACTTCTTCAAGCTTCTTTTTTTGCGTGGAAAATTCTTCTAATTTTTGCTTTTCTTTATCAATAATATCTTCTGGAGCTCTATCGAGGAATGTTGAATTAGAAAGTTTTTTTTCAGTTTGTTCCAGATCTTTAGTTACTTTTCCAAGCTCTTTATTGATTCTTTGTGATTCTTTCTCGATATCGATTAAGCCCTCAACCGGAAGGAATACTTCAACACCTGAAATTACTTGCGCCATCGCTCTCTCGGGCTTCTCACCTTCTAAGAGTTCAAGGGCTGAAAGCGATGCAAGGTTGATAATAGATTCTTTGTTATGAGATATTTGAATAGACACACTTTCACTTGCAGTAAGAAGTGCTATCTTCACTCTTTCTGAAGGGTGGAGGCCAACTATAGCTCTTAGCCCTCTAACGGCTGCTACTATTTCTTTCATGAATTCTATCTCATTCTCTTCATCTGTGTAGATTTCATCATCATTAAATTCTGGAAAAGCGCTAACAACGATACTGTGTGCTACCTCATCATCTATCCCCTTAACACTTACTCCAAAACTCTTTAATCTTTGATAGAGCTCTTCACTAATAAATGGTGCAATGGGATGCAGAAGCCCTAGCGCTGTAGTTAACACTCTGACCAAAACACTCCTTGTTCTCTGCTTATCTTCTTCATTATCACCGTATAGAATAGGTTTAACTAGCTCTAAGTACCAATCGCAGTACTCCGCCCAGAAGAACTGATAAATTGAACTAGCCGCTTTATCAAATTCATAAGCTTCAATAGACTCTTGTACTTCTTTGATTGTTCGATTTAGTTTAGTAAGTATCCATTTATCATATGTAGATAGCGTTTCTTTCTCATAAGCGATATCTGAATTGTATCCTTCCAAATTCATAAAGAGGAAACGCGATGCATTCCAAATTTTATTTATGAAGTTTCTGTAACCCTGAATCACAGGCATAGAAAGTTTTATGTCCCTTCCCTGCGTTGCGAGTGCAGTAAGACTAAATCTCATAGCATCCGCGCCATATTCATCTATGACCTCAAGGGGATCAATTACATTTCCCCTAGTTTTACTCATTTTCTGTCCCTGCTCATCTCTTATAAGTCCGTGGATATAGATGTCTTTAAACGGTACATCCTCCATAAACTTAAGCCCCTGCATTATCATTCTGGCAACCCAGAAGAAAATAATATCAAAACCGGTCACTAAAACGCTTGTAGGATAATATTTTTTAAGCTCTGCGGTGGGCTCAGGCCAACCCAGTGTAGAGAAAGGCCACAGACCCGATGAGAACCATGTGTCTAAAACGTCGGGATCCTGTATTAGTTCAACTTCTTCTCCATAATGCTCTTTAGCTGATTGTAATGCTTCTTCTTCTGTTATACCTACAAAATATTCCCCGTCAGGCCCATACCAAGCCGGAATCTGATGTCCCCACCATAGCTGGCGTGAAATACACCAGGGCTCAATATTTCTAAGCCATTCAAAGTAGGTCCTTTCCCAATATTTAGGTATAAATTTTACTCTTCCGTCCTCAACACAAGCAATTGCTTCTACAGCAAGTTTCTTAGCATCCACATACCATTGATCCGTAAGCCAGGGTTCAATTACTACTCCTGATCTGTCACCATAGGGTACGGTATGATGGGTATCCTCTATTTCTGCTAAGAGACCTAGGGCCTCCATATCTTCTATAACTTTTTTTCTAGCTACATAACGCTCTAGTCCTCTGTAAACCTCTGGAACATTATCGTTTAGGTGCGCTGTGGAGTCCAAAATATTAATCATTTCAAGGTTTCGCCTTTGCCCAACCTCAAAATCATTAAAATCATGGGCAGGTGTTATCTTAACCGCACCTGTACCCTTTTCTGGGTCACTATATTCATCTGCAACTATAGGGATTTTACGCCCGACAAGGGGTAATACTACATTCTTTCCAACAAGGTGCTTGTAGCGTTCATCATCAGGATGAACAGCAACTCCTGTATCCCCCAACATTGTTTCAGGCCTAGTTGTTGCTACAGTTATAAATTCCTTGCTGTTTTCTATAGGGTATTTAAAATGCCACATATGCCCATTGACATCACGCTGCTCAACTTCCAGATCAGATATAGCAGTGCAAAGCTTTGGATCCCAGTTAACAAGTCTTTTGTCTTTGTATATTAGACCCTCATCATACAAGTCAACAAATACCTTTCTGACCGCATTTGAAAGCCCTTCATCCATTGTAAATCTTTCTTTATCCCAATTGGGAAGCGCTCCAAGTGATCGAAGTTGATGAGTAATAGTCCCGCCTGACTCTTCTTTCCATTGCCAGACGCGCTCTAAAAAAGCATCTCTTCCAAGATCTTCTCTAGATGTTCCTTCTTTTTCAAGCTCCCGCTCAACCATCATTTGTGTAGCTATTCCCGCATGGTCTGTACCGGGAACCCAGAGTGCATCAAACCCCTTCATCCTCTTGTAACGAATAAGGATATCTTGAAGAGTATTGTTTAAAGCATGACCTATATGCAGGGATCCCGTAACATTGGGAGGAGGAATTACTATTGTAAATGCAGGCTTATCATTAGAGGTAGAGGATTTATAATAACCGTTGTTGATCCACTCCTCGTACCACTTTTTTTCAACCTTTTTTGGATCGTAAACCTTATCCATTTCGGTTTTAGTATGTTCAGACATTTTATTTATAGATGGAGATTAATTTAGATTAAAGGAAACAGGGTCAAAAGAATTGACCCTGATCCTATTTTATATTTTTTATTCTTCTTCAGCTGCAGTTGCAGTCGGAACCGGCACTTCAAGTACAGGAACCTCAACATCAATGTTTCTGTATATCGGAAGCCCTGTTCCGGCAGGTATAAGCCTACCCATTATAACATTTTCTTTAAGTCCTCTTAAGTAGTCTTCCTTACCTTCACACGCGGCTTCAGTAAGTACCCTGGTTGTTTCCTGGAATGATGCTGCCGATAACCAACTGTCAGTACTTAGCGATGCTCTGGTTATTCCAAGAAGAAGGGGTTCTGCAGAAGCCGGCCTACCGCCCTGCTCAATAACCCTTTCGTTTTCTTCAAAGAATATATGCTTCTCGATCGCCTCACCAACTAGAAGTATAGTATCACCCGGGTCTTTAATTCTTACCCTCTTTAACATCTGCCTTACTATAGCTTCAATATGCTTATCGTTGATTTTCACTCCCTGTAGTCTGTAAACCTCTTGGATTTCATCAACAAGATAACGTGTTAGAGCACGTTCCCCTCTGATTCTTAAAATGTCGTGAGGATTAACGGACCCGTCTACAAGCTGGTCACCGGAAGTAACCTGCTCTCCCTCTCTAACCAGAACATGCTTACCTCTAGGAGCCAGATACTCTTTGGGCTCCCCAATCTCAGGAGTTACTACGACTCTTCTTTTACCTTTAACGTCCTTACCATAGGAAACAATACCATCAATCTCAGTTACAACCGCAGGATCTTTAGGGAGTCTAGCTTCGAATAGCTCGGCCACTCTTGGCAGTCCTCCGGTGATGTCCTTGGTTTTAGCAGTAGCTCTGGCCACTTTAGCAAAGATATCTCCAGCGCTAACCTTGTCTCCTTCGTTAACTTCAATAATGGCGCCTATTGGTAGTGAATATTGGATACTCTTTCCTTCGTCAGTATGAATGACAAGACCAGGATGAGTATCTAAGGTTTTAGATTCAATTACTACTTTTTTATAAATACCGGTAACTTCATCAACTTGTTCTTTTAAAGTTACGCCCTGCTCTAAATCAACAAATCCTACAGTCCCATTAAATTCAGAGATAAAAGGTGTTGTATAAGGATCCCACTCTGCAATAAGTTGACCCTCTTTAACTTTATCCCCTTCATTCACTTTGAGTTTTGCTCCAAGTGCAAGAGGATATCTCTCTCTTTCATATCCCTTATCATCAATGATTATTAATGTCCCCGTACGATTAACAACGACGAGACTTCCGTCATTTGTGGTTACTGTTCTTATTCCATTGAAGGTAATTACACCTTCATGTGTATTTTCTAATGTGCTTTCCGCAGCCCTCTGACTCGCAGCACCACCAATGTGGAAGGTTCTCATAGTAAGCTGTGTTCCCGGCTCTCCGATTGACTGGGCAGCAATAATTCCTACTGCTTCACCTATATTAACAAGCTTACCGGTCGCTAGGTTCCTGCCGTAACAAAGCTCACATACCCCTATGCGAGTTTCACAGGTCAGAACTGATCTTATTCTAACCTCAGTAATGCTACTTGCCTCATCAATTTCTGTAGCAGCTTTCTCATCAATTTCGTGATTGGCCTTTACAATTGCCTCTCCACTAATAGGATCAATGATATCTTCAACAGTTACTCTTCCGAGTACTCTCTCTCCGACTCTTTCGATTATCTCGCCGCCCTCGACTAAATCACTGACTGTAATTCCTTCAACCGTATGACAGTCATATTCTTTAATCATTACATCCTGGGCAACATCGATAAGTCTTCTAGTCAAGTATCCGGCGTTCGCCGTTTTAAGAGCGGTATCAGCTAGACCCTTTCTAGCTCCGTGAGTAGAAATAAAGTATTGAAGAACAGTCAAGCCTTCACGGAAATTAGAGGTAATAGGTGTTTCGATAATTTCACCAGAAGGTTTTGCCATCAGCCCCCTCATACCTGCAAGCTGACGTACCTGAGTCTGACTACCCCTTGCCCCTGAGTCAATCATCATATATATAGGATTTGAGCTAGCCCCCTTCCTAATATTGCCCTCGCGGTCAATACTATCTTCAAAGGTAATATCTTTCATCATCTCTTGAGCAACTTCATCACTTGTACGTGCCCATATGTCAATTACTTTATTATATCTCTCGCCGTCAGTTATAAGACCTTGAGAGTATTGATTTTGCACTTTTTGTACTTCGCCTTGAGCCACTTGTAACATCTCTTTTTTCGCTACAGGAATTTTCATATCATCAATAGCAATAGAAATACCGGAGCGCGTTGAGTACTTAAATCCTAATGTCCTCATACGATCTGCCAGGATTACCGTACTTTTTCCACCTGAAACCCTGAAACAACTATCCACAAGATCCTCAGACGCCCTTTTGGTCATCACTCTGTTAACCAATTCAAAGGGGATGCCTTCTGGCATGATGTCATATAGAAGAACTCTACCAACAGTGGTTTCATAAATTTTATCGTTAATTCTGATCTTTATTTTTGCATGAATCCCAACATCTTTAGAATCGTAAGCCATTTGCACTTGATCTATAGATGAAAAAACTTTTCCATCTCCTTTGTCAAAACCTACATCTCTCGTCATGTAATAAATACCAAGAACTATGTCTTGAGTCGGTAGAATAATAGGTTTTCCGTGAGCAGGAGAGAGTATATTGTTTGTTGACATTATAAGCGCTCGACACTCGGTCTGAGCCTCAATTGACAGAGGTACATGAACAGCCATTTGGTCACCGTCAAAGTCAGCATTATATGCTGGGCAAACTAGAGGGTGAATTTGTATTGCTTTATCTTCAATAAGAATTGGCTCAAAAGCCTGAATACTTAATCTATGCAGTGTAGGGGCACGATTTAACAGAACAGGATGTTCTTTAATAACCTCATCCAAGGCGTCCCACACTATAGGGGCTTCCTGTTCCACTAATTTTTTAGCGATTTTAATGGTTGCAGCAGCTCCCCATTTCTCAAGCTTATTATAAATAAACGGTCTAAAGAGCTCGAGCCCCATCTGCTTGGGAATCCCACACTGATGAAGTTTAAGTTCAGGACCCACTGTAATTACTGAACGTCCAGAGTAATCCACCCTCTTACCTAATAAGTTTTGTCTGAACCTTCCCTGTTTACCCTTAATAATATCACTTAGGCTCTTAAGCGGGCGGTGATTATGACCAAGAACCGGCCTTCCTCTGCGTCCGTTCTCCAAAAGCGCATCAACAGATTCCTGGAGCATACGCTTTTCATTTCTGACGATAATATCTGGAGCGCCTAATTCTAATAATTTTTTTAGTCGATTATTTCTATTTATAACACGTCTGTATAAGTCGTTAAGATCGGACGTTGCAAACCTTCCTCCGTCTAGTGGAACCAGTGGTCGCAAGTCTGGTGGAAGAACAGGAATTCTTGTTAGAATCATCCATTCCGGACGGTTCTTGGATTTCCTAAATGCCTCACTTATCCTTAGTCGTTTTGCTATACGGGCTCTTTTTATTGGAGATGAAGTGTCTTTCATTTCAAGACGCAACCCTTCAGAAAGCTCCAGGAGATCGATCTTTTTAAGCATCTCTCTCACAGTCTCAGCACCCATTCCGACTTTAAAGCTATGACCGTATTCTTCTACAGTTTTTCTGTATTTTTCTTCACTTAAAACTTCAGCGAATTTAAGTGAAGTACCCCCGGGATCAACAACCACATAAGACTCATAATAAAGAGCTTTTTCTAAGTCTTTAAGGGTCATGTCAAGAAGCATGCCAATTCTGGATGGAATGCTTCTTAAAAACCAAATGTGAGCGACTGGTGAGGCTAGCTCTATATGGGCCATTCTCTCCCTTCTTACTTTGGAAGAGATAACTTCAACTCCGCACTTCTCACAGGTGATTCCTCTGTGTTTTAATCTTTTATATTTTCCGCAAGTACATTCGTAATCTTTTACAGGCCCAAAAATTTTGGCGCAAAACAAACCGCTTCTTTCAGGTTTGAAAGTCCTGTAGTTTATAGTCTCCGGTTTTTTCACTTCCCCATTTGACCATGCTTTTATCTTCTCTGGAGAAGCTATTGAAATTTTAACCGCAGAATACTCTGAAGGATTTTTTGGCTTTTCAAAAAGGGTATCTACGTCCACGTTTTACCTCCCTTGTTATTTGAAATAATTAATCCCTATTTACATCTTTTTCTTCTAGCAAATCCACATCAAGTGACAGTGCCTGAAGTTCTTTTTGCAGTACTTTAAAGGATTCAGGAAGACCCGGTTCAAAGTTTAGATTGCCCTTGACAATTGAATCAAAGATCCTGGTTCTTCCTATTACATCGTCTGATTTGACAGTAAGAAACTCTTGCAAGGTATATGCGGCGCCGTATGCTTCAAGTGCCCATACTTCCATCTCTCCAAGACGCTGTCCTCCAAAATGTGCTTTACCGCCAAGAGGCTGCTGAGTAACCAGAGAGTAAGGGCCAATGGCTCTTGCATGAATTTTTTCTTCAACAAGATGGTGTAGTTTTAACATGTACATAACGCCCACGGTGACTTTTTGATCAAAAGGCTCACCCGTGTGGCCATCGAAAAGTATTGTCTTACCTTCTTCAGGAAGACCTGTTTCTCTTAATAGTTCTTTTATTTCTTTTTCTGAAGCTCCATCAAAAACCGGTGATTTAACCGGTATACCTCTACTAAGACGTTTTGCAATCTCTACAACTTCGTCGTCGTCCATGTTATCTACTAGCTTCTTAGTCTCCGCAGTATCATAAATATCTTTTAATTTGTCCCTCAATGCTTTAGGACTATACTCCCTTTCCATTATCTCATTTAGTTTTTGACCAAGTTCCTTAGCCGCCCATCCAAGATGAGTCTCTAAAACCTGTCCAACATTCATCCTTGAAGGAACACCCAATGGATTGAGCACCATCTCGACAGGAGAACCATTTGGAAGATAAGGCATATCTTCTTCAGCAAGTATTTTAGATATAACACCTTTGTTCCCGTGCCTTCCGGCCATTTTGTCGCCTACTTGCAACTTTCTTTTTACAGCAATATTCACCTTTACAACTTTTAATACTCCAGGCGGCAACTCATCGGGCTTGGTTAGTTTCGAAATTCTTTGATCATAGATCACATTTGTTAAATCAATTTGCTCAAGCGTTCTTTCAATAATTCGTTTAATCTCAGCTTCAACGTTATTCCCTTTTTCTATACTTATGTCTGCAAGTTTTTCAAAAGGTATTCCCGGAAGAATTTCTTCAGCAATGTTGTCACCTTGCTTTAGAACCGTTTTTCTAGACACGGTAAGTTTTGCTGCAGAAGTCTTGTTAACTATTAAAGGTTTTATTCTCTCTAAAGCATCATCCTTTAGAATTTTTATTTCATCATCTCTATCTTGTTCCAAACGTGTAACTTCAAAGTCTTCAATACTCTTAGCCCTATCGTCCTTATCGACAACTCGGGATATCAGCATCTTCACATCGATTACCGTTCCGTATACTCCAGGAGATGCCCGAAGTGATGTATCTTTAACGTCTCCGGCTTTGTCTCCGAAGATAGCCCTTAAGAGGCGCTCTTCAGGAGAAAGCTGAGTTTCTCCCTTAGGAGAGATTTTCCCTACAATAATGTCTCCCGGTTTTACTTCTGCCCCAACTCTAATTATTCCGCTCTCATCCAAATTACTGAGAGCATCCTCACTTACATTTGGTATATCTCTTGTTATCTCTTCTCGTCCGAGTTTTGTTTCTCTAGCAATACATTCAACCTCTTCAACATGAATTGATGTGAATCTATCTTCTTTAACTAGTTTTTCACTCATTAATATAGCGTCTTCAAAGTTGTATCCGCCCCAGGGCATAAACGCTACTAGAATATTCTGGCCTAAAGCCAACTCCCCATGGTCTGTTGATGGACCATCTGCAATTACCTGTCCCGATCTAACAACCTGCCCCTTCTTCACTATTGGTATTTGATTCCAGCAAGTGCTCTGGTTAGATTTTTGGAATTTAAGAAGGCTGTACATATCAACACCTGCCTCATCCGAACCACTTTCAGTATAAGCACTTACCACAATTCTGGCTGAATCAACGTATTCAACCACGCCGTCTCTCTTTGCTATAACTGCAACTCCCGAATCCTTTGCCACTCGGTCTTCTAGACCAGTACCAACAAGTGGGGCATGGGTTCTAAGTAAAGGAACGGCTTGGCGTTGCATGTTAGAGCCCATTAAAGCACGGTTAGCATCATCATGCTCTAAAAATGGTATTAAAGAAGCGGAAACGGAAACAAGCTGTGCTGGGGAAACGTCCATTAGATCAACTCGTTCACGATCAACCATTAAAAATTCGCCGCTTTGTCTAGCGGAAATAAATTCAGATGTAAAATTTCCTTTTTCATCAAGCGCAGCATTTGCCTGGGCTATAATATATTTCTCTTCTGCAAGTGCGTTCAAATATACAAGTTCGTCTGTAACCCTTGCCTTTTTAACTACTCTGTATGGGGTTTGAATAAACCCAAAATCATTTATTTTTCCATAAGTGCTAAGACTTGAGATAAGACCAATATTTGGTCCCTCAGGAGTTTCAATCGGACAGATTCTTCCGTAGTGAGATGAGTGAACATCTCTCACTTCAAACCCTGCTCTTTCACGCGTTAAACCACCTGGGCCTAAAGCGCTAAGTCTTCTTTTATGTGTAATTTCAGAAAGTGGATTGGTTTGATCCATGAATTGTGAAAGCTGTCCTGTAGCAAAGAATTCCTTAACTACGGCAATTACTGTTTTAGGAATCAATAACTCACTTGGCATTAGATTTTCAACAGCTTGGTATCCCATCTTCTCTTTGACAGAACGAGCAAGCCTTTCAAGACCGTGAAAAAATCTGTCTTCAATCAACTCTCCTACTGTTCTAACCCTTCTATTGCCCAGATGGTCAATATCATCCGTTGCACCCCTTCCTCCTCTTAAACCTAGGAGATAGCCAACAGTGCCTAGAATATCCTGTTGTGTTAGAGTGTTAACTTCATCAGAAATTCCATGATTTAATTTGTAATTTATCTTAAGACGCCCTACTTGAGAGAGTCTATATGTATCGGGATTAAAAAACATATTTTCAAAGAAGGTCTCTGCAATGGCTAGTGTAGGAGGATCAGTAGGGCGAAATTTTTTATAAATCTCAGTAATCGCCTCTTCTCTAGTAATCACTTTATCAGCAAGCACTGTACCTCTAAGAGATGCAACTACTGAAACATTATCAATGTAAAATACTTTTAATTCTGCCACACCAGCTTGTTTTATTTCATCAAGCTTCTCTTCAGTAATTAACTCATTGAAGTTTACAATCACTTCACCAGTTTTTTTATCTACAATATCATCCGCAGCAATTCTATCGATTAATTCGCTGGGATCTATTGAAAGAGTTTTAACATTTGCTGTTCTTAACTTTTCAAGGTGGTTGCGTACTAATCTTTTTCCTTTCACGATTAGTACTTCACCGCTTTTCGGATCTAAGATATCAGCTGTTGATCTTTGATAGGGAAGCACGTCAAAATTTGCATCCTTACTCATCCCATCTGAGCTTATATGTATCGACTCAATAGGATAAAAGTGATGTAGTATTTGCTTATTATCGTATCCAAGCGCTTTTAAAAGCACAGTTACAAGGAATTTTTTCTTTCTATCTATTCGAACCTGAAGCAAGTCCTTAGAATCAAATTCAAAATCTATCCATCTGCCGTCATGTGGAACAATCCTAGCAGAAAATGAAGACCTGCCTGCGCTGTTATCTTTATTTTTTACTTGGTCAAAGAAAACACCAGGGGAGCGGTGAAGCTGATTTACAATAACCCTTTCGGTGCCATTTACAATAAAGGACCCGTTTGGTGTCATTAGGGGAATTTCTCCGAAATACACCTCTTGTTCTTTTACATCCCTTATAGTACGCTCATCGCTTGTCTCCGTATCCCAGATTACAAGTCTAAAAGTAACGTATAATGGAGCAACATATGTGTACCCTTTTAACCTGCATTCTACTGCTTCGTATTTAGGCCTATCCAAGCGATAGCTAATATACTCAAGTGACGCCTTTTCATTATAATCCTCTATTGGGAATACAGTTTTAAAGGCGTTATGAAGTCCAAACTCTTCTCGACTGTTCGGATCCGTATTAGCTTGCAAGAATTCCCTATAGGAATCTATTTGTACTTCAAGCAGATGAGGTATTTCTAGAACAGATGGTATTTTCGAAAAACTTTTCCTAAACTTATATCCTTCTACACCATCAAGGCTCAATTTGGCTTACCCCCGTAGTTATATTTACAACTCGCATGTCCAACTTCAAAACCAAATTCTGCAAAATAAGTGGGACATCTTTGTGCTGTATTATCTAGTCCAATCAACTGTTCACAAGTATTGTCATTATATAGTCTACTATTAGCAAAGCTCCTCTGAACATGAAGAGCTAGCAAACTAAATAAGAAAGAACTCTAACAACATATACGGATTGATGGATTCAAAATTATTGAGGAATCAATCAATTTTCCGCATATGAAAGAACAAGCACAATTAACTGATTTCTACTTCCGCACCAGATGCTTCGATCGCCTTCTTAATGCTCTCAGCCTCTTCTTTATCAACACCTTCTTTTATAGCTTTGGGGGCGCTTTCAACAAGCTCTTTGGCTTCCTTAAGACCTAGAGATGTAACCTCTCTTACAGCCTTAATAACTTGGATCTTGTTTTCACCAAATGATTTCAAGATAACATCAAATTCAGTCTTTTCTTCTTGCGCGGCCGCTACATCCCCTGCAGGAGCACCTGCAACTGCAACAGGAGCTGCAGCCTTTACATCAAATTTAACCTCAATATCTTTAATCAAGTCAGAGATTTCGAGCATGCTCGCTTTCTCAAGATACGTAAGTACATCTTCTCTAGTTGTTTCAGGCATAATACCTGTACCTCCTTAAATGTATTAGAAAATATGTTTTTTTATTCTGATAAAACCTGCGAATCAACTACTTAGCTTTCCTCTTTACTTTCTTCAGCACTTTCTTCATTACTTTCTGTCTTGCTTTCTTCTTTGCTTTCTGACTCAGCTTCTTCTTTACTCTCTACTGCAGTCTCTTCTTTAGTTTCCACTGCACTTTCTTCATTACTTTCTGTCTTGCTTTCTTCTTTGCTTTCTGACTCAGTTTCCTCTTTAGCCTCTACAGCAGCTTGTTCTTTACTCTCTACAGCAGTCTCTTCTTTGGTATCTTTTATCGCTTCTAAAGCATATAACAATTTGGCTTGCATCTGTTTTAATGAACCCAAGAGATTTGACATTGGGCTTGATAATGCGCCAAGTAATTGCGCCATCATCTCCAGGCGTGATGGCAGCTTCGAAATTGCCGTAATCTCATCAACTCCTACTACGTTCCCTTCTACTATGCCTCCCTTTATTACGAGAGAAGGCATGTCTTTAGCAGTTTTAACAAAAACCTTTGCCGCAGCAGCAGGATCGCTTTCGCAAACCGCTATAGCTGTTGGCCCAGCTAATAGATCACTTAATTGCTCTACTTCCGTATCTTTTGCAGCTATCTTTAGGAGTGTGTTTTTGACAATCTTAAACTCTGTATCAGCATCTTTTAGATTAGATCTGAGACCTTCAAGCTCTGCTACAGTAAGTCCTTTGTATTCAACAAGAACTACTGAAGGGTTAGCTTTAAAAATCTCGCTAAACCGTTTAACAATATCATTTTTCGCTGCTTTACTTAACATAACTCACTCCTTAAATGTATCTATGTTTTGATCCGATATTACCTTTTACAATAAAATAAATTAAGAAATTATGCTGCTACTTGAAAACCTTTAAGTACTTCGCGAACATTAACGAAATCTACTTTGACTCCTGGCCCCATAGTGTTTGCAAGAGTTATTTTTCTAACGAATGTACCTTTTGAAGATGTTGGCTTCATTTTAGTAAGTGACTCCATAAAGACTAAGAAGTTATCTCTGAGCTTATCGGACCCAAATGAAACCTTGCCTATAGGAGCGTGAACTACCCCGCCTTTGTCATTTTTTACTTCTATTTTTCCAGCCTTAGCTTCTTTTACAGCCTGCTCTATATCAAAAGTAACAGTTCCTACTTTTGGAGTTGGCATCAAACCTCTAGGACCTAAGACCTTTCCCAATTTGGCAACAGTACTCATCACATCGGGAGTTGCGATTGACACATCAAAATCAAGCCAGTTTTCTTTTGAAATCTTGTCGATCAGATCTTCAAGACCAACATAGTCAGCCCCAGCATTCTGCGCTTCTTTCTCCTTCTCTCCCTTTGCAAAAACTAACACGGTAATATCCTTGCCTATACCATGAGGTAGAACTAATCCAGCTCTAATCTGTTGATTAGCATGTCTTGGATCAATACCGAGCTTTACTGAAACTTCAACAGTTTCATCAAATTTAGCGCTCTTAGTCTCCTCTATAAGCTTAATCGCCTCATCTACAGTGTAGCTCTTTTTAGGGTCTACTAACTCTCTGATTTCATTGTATTTTTTCCCTTTTGTCGCCATTACCTTTCTCCTTACAATCTAACAAAATTCGATACATATGGGCAATTAAACTATCTCAATGCCCATGCTTCTTGCAGTGCCGACAACAATATTAGATGCGGCTTCTATATCATTTGTATTAAGATCAGGGAGTTTAATTTTTGCTATCTCTTCTACCTGAGCTTTAGTTACTTTTCCAACTTTAACCTTGAGAGCCTGGTCTGAGCCTTTTCCAATTTTCGCAGCTTTCTTTAACAAATAGGAAACTGGCGGAGTTCTTACCTCAAAAGAGAAAGACCTGTCCGCGTACACAGTAACTGTTACAGGAAGAAGTCCCTCCATCTTAGAGGTCTGCGCATTAAACGCCTTGCAGAATTCCATAATATTTACACCACGTTGGCCAAGCGCAGGACCAACAGGAGGCGAAGGCGTTGCCTTAGCAGCTTCAACTAATAACTTTATATATCCGTCAATTTTTTTCATCTTAAATTTTCTCCACTTGATTGAAATCTAATTCTATAGGAGTGTTTCTTCCAAATATTGTTACAAGCACCTGAACCTTTGCTTTATCCGGTTTAACCTCTTCAACGACTCCAGAGAAGTTAGCAAATGGACCCTCTGTCACTTTCACCGTCTCTCCTTTTTCAAAAGAAATCTTTGGTTTAGGTTTTAGTGTGCCCTCTTCTATTTGTCTTTTTATCTTTTGAACTTCTTCTTCATGCACATCAGGAACAGAATCAGGATATATTACTCCATCCTTAACCCTTCCTCCCACAAACCCTATCACCTTAGGAATATTCCTTATAAAATGCCAACTTCTATCGTTAAGCTCCATTTTAACCAAAATATAACCTGGAAAGAATTTTCTAACCGAAGTTTTCTTCTTTCCATCCTTAAGCGGCTCAACAATTGTCTCAGTCGGCACAAGGACTTCAGCAACCTGATCCTCGAATCCCTCTAAAACAACCCTGTCTTCTATATAAGACTTCACACGATCTTCGAAGCCCGTATTTGTATGAACTACGTACCACCTATTATCCATTAAAATCCCATTTTCTCCGGTATAGTTCTTAGCCTAACAACTTTCCTATGCCCCAAGCAAACACAGAGTCTACAGTAGCTAAAAATGCAGCAAAAAGGCCGGATATTACAATCACGGCTAAAGTTGACTTTATAGCTTCTTGTCTGGAAGGCCATGTAATACGTTTGGCCTCGTTTTCTATGTCCTTAGCAAATTGAGCTGTTTCTGAACTAAGCTGTTTTATCTTATCCATTTATATTTCCATATTGCAGGGCAGGAGGGAATCGAACCCCCAACCCCTGGTTTTGGAGACCAGTGCTCTGCCTAATTGAGCTACTGCCCTAATATTATTAACATTTTCAACCTATTTAGTTTCTTTGTGTAATGTGTGGCCTTTACACCATCTGCAATATTTCTTGAGCTCCATTTTTTCCTTATGAGTTTGCTTATTCTTCGAGGTTGAATAATTCCTTCTCTTACAATCCGCGCACTCAAGAGCTATGACTAATGTATTATCACCCATAATTATATTTACTCCACGATTTTAGTAACAACACCAGCACCAACTGTTCTTCCGCCTTCTCTTATTGCAAAACGTACTTGCTCTTCCATTGCAACAGGCGCTATCAACTCTACGTCCATGTTTATGTTATCCCCAGGCATTACCATCTCTACTCCCTCTGGTAATACTATTGAACCCGTTACATCTGTTGTTCTTAGATAAAACTGAGGTCTATACCCCGGGAAAAACGGAGTGTGTCTTCCACCCTCTTCTTTCTTTAGTACATAAACTTCTGCTTTAAACTTCGCGTGTGGCTTTATACTACCTGGTTTTGCAAGCACTTGCCCTCTTTCTACATCATCTTTTCCAGTTCCACGAAGAAGTACCCCTACATTATCTCCTGCGATCGCGTCGTCCAAGATCTTCCTGAACATCTCCAAGCTTGTTGCAACTGTCTTCTGCGTTTCGTGAAACCCAATGATCTCTACCTCGTCTCCACCTACGATCTTTCCTCTCTCAACTCTTCCCGTTACAACTGTTCCACGTCCAGAGATGGTGAAAACATCCTCTATCGCCATCAAAAACGGCTTGTCCATGTCCCTTACAGGCTCTGGGATATAAGAATCCACTGCTGCCATTAAGTCCAGTATCTGCTGCTCTGCTGCAGGGTCTCCTTCTAGCGCCTTTAAAGCACTAACTCTTACCACAGGAATATCATCCCCTGGGAAACCATACTGGCTTAGTAGATCCCTTACCTCTAATTCTACTAAGTCTAATAGTTCTTCGTCGTCCATCATGTCTACTTTATTTAGTGCAACTACGATGTACGGCACTCCTACCTGTCTTGCGAGCAGTATATGCTCTCTTGTCTGAGGCATTGGGCCGTCTGGAGCGCTTACTACCAATATAGCTCCGTCCATCTGTGCGGCGCCCGTTATCATGTTCTTTACATAGTCTGCGTGTCCGGGACAGTCGACGTGGGCATAGTGCCTTGTCTCTGTCTGGTACTCAACATGGGCTATGTTGATTGTTATTCCTCTTTCTCTTTCCTCTGGAGCCTTGTCTATGTCACCAAACTCTACATATTCTGCCCCACCGGTTTTTGATAATACTTTTGTTATCGCCGCTGTTAATGTCGTCTTACCATGGTCTACGTGACCAATGGTTCCTATGTTTAAGTGCGGCTTACCTCTCTGAAATTTCTGCTTTGACATTTCTACTCTTCCTCCTTAAGCATTTGAAAACTTATATATTGTAGTAAATGAGCCCACGAGCGGACTTGAACCGCTGACCTCATCCTTACCAAGGATGTGCTCTACCGGCTGAGCTACGTGGGCAAAACAGCCTTTGAGCGGGAGACGGGATTCGAACCCGCGACCCTCAGCTTGGAAGGCTGATGCTCTAGCCAACTGAGCTACTCCCGCTATGTGAGCTTCTACTGATTCAATTTGGCTATTGATTAATGCAAACAATTTTAAAGATACTACACATGCTAATTCATCCAAAAAACTATGGGGAGGGCAGGATTCGAACCTACGTAGGCTTACACCGGCAGATTTACAGTCTGCTGCTTTTGACCACTCAGCCACCTCCCCCCCTAAACAAATATCTTTTATAATTTCTAGTTCATACATGATTTAAATGGAGCTGGCGAAGGGATTTGAACCCCCGACCTGCTGATTACAAATCAGCTGCTCTTCCACTGAGCTACGCCAGCTGTCCTTAGCCCAAAATACAATATTTCTACAAAAATTTTAAGGTTCTCCATAAAAATAAAGTTAGGTAGAACTCGCCCGCGATTATAAAACCAGATACTTTAACACAGTTTCTTTACTATTGTCAACTATATCATATGATTATATGACAATTAATAGAATGTGGCCATGAATTCAGCTTCAGCAGCTTTCGATTCATCCACATATGCACTAGCCTTAAAGGTAACAATCTTAGATCGGAGTTTAAGTACATCAACCTCTAGTTTAATCTCATCATCGGGATTAACCACCTTCCTAAATTTAACCTTATCAAGACCCATCAAATAGCAACCTACTATATCTTCAGCATTCTCATTTTTTGCTACAGAAGCGCCTAAAAGAACGGCTGCTGCTTGAGCTAGAGCTTCAGTTAATATAACCCCCGGGACAACCGGATGACCAGGAAAATGGCCTTTAAAGAACTCTTCTGTGGCAGGAAAGGTCTTAACCGCCAATATCCTTTTATATGGCTCAAACTCAAGCACTTCATCAACAAAGAGAAATGGCTCTCTATGAGGAATGTAAGTCTTTATTTCTTCTTTATTCATCAGAATACCAAGAACTCCCTAATTACAGCCAATATAAATTATTTAGCGTCGTATGCCTTAATAACTTGATCTGTTAAATCCGATGATGGGCTAGCATACATTAGTACCGTACTATCGACGATCATAGTATACCCACCGGACTGACCGATTGATTTAACAATACCCTCAATGTCACCCAATATCTTTTGAGTGAGCTCATAGTCTTTCTTTTTAAGCTCGTATTGAAAATCTTCCGCAGATCTTGTCAGATCTTTCTTCATTTTATCAATCTGTTCAGCCTTCTGTTGCCTTGATGCTTCATTCATAACTGCGGCGTTCTTGACAAAATCTTGCTCCATTGCTTCTACCTGTTTTCTCTTGGCTTCAATAGTTTTACTCTTTGGGCCGAACTGAGACTCAACAGCTGCATATGTAGCCTTACCTTTCGCTGAACCAGTCACTACGCGCCTAAAATCTACAACTCCAATTTTAGAACCTTGGGCGTAAGCTAAACTAGACATGAATATCATTGAACACAAAACTATCAAAAATAATCTCATTTTTTTTACCTCCTTGTATTTTAAAATAAAGTTCCTACAGTAAATTGAATTTCATATGAATTTTCATCAGGCAATTTGCTTCCTACAGGTATACCAATTTCTAGCCTCAAAGGCCCCAGTGGTGATATCCACCTAAATCCAAACCCAACATCTGTTCTGAGATCTGATGGATTTATTGTCAGATCTTCACCGTCATTAAAGGCATTACCCATATCGAAAAAGATTACTCCCCTTAACCCAGCCGAAGGAATCAGCGGAAAAACATAATCAGCCGAGAACAAGAGCTCTTGTACACCGCCAATAATTACAAAATTTCCATCTTCAGTTGGCACACGTGGTCCAACTCGTCTGAAACCAAAACCTCTTAAAGAATTTGGGCCTCCGAGAAAGAATCTTTCTCCAACTACCAGATCATTCCCGTTATTACTAAAATTAATTATTCCGTATCTTGCCCTAACAGTAAAGACTGTGTTGAACCATAAACGAAACCACTGACGCGAGGATATAGCATATTTAATAAAATCAGTATTTCCACCAAAAGGTCCGCCTGCAAAACTTAAATTGGTCTGGGTTAAATTACCCTTACTTGGATCTAAGAGGTTATTTCTCGAATCCCATTTAAAACCAAAACCTAAACTGCTTATTGTTCTATCTGAATTAGTTAAAATCAATTTGGCATTATTATCAATATCACCTATTTTAACATTTTCTATCCTATAGGTCATATCAGCTACCAACCATCTCCATATTCTTCTTCCAATAGTAAGACTTGCCCCAAATGAGCTTCGATCAAAATCTCTAAATGTTCTGTCCGTCCTAAAGAGTACAGCATCTAAGGTCCAGTCCGTATCTAGAAGATTAGGATCTGTATAATTCAAGAAGAACAACTGAGTAACTCCGCCAATTTGAGCATTCAGAGAGGCTCTTTTTCCATAGCCAAAAAGATTTGATTCTTGAATCTGACCGGCAAATATAAATGTTTCAATGGAACTAAAACCTCCAGCCAAGCTAAAAAATCCTGTGGATTTTTCTTCCACTCTAACTTCAAGATCCAACTTATCCTCTTGTCCAGGAACACGCTGCGAAACTACTTCTACGTTCTCCTCAAAAAAACCAAGTCTTCTTACTCTAGGCCTAACAGCTTGAACTTCACTTGCATTATAGAGCCGATCTTCCTGTATTGGAATCTCTCTTCTTATAACCTTGTCTCTAGTTCGTGAGTTACCAACAATATTTATTTCTCTTATATATACCTCTGGGCCCTTTTCTAGACTAAATCTAATATCAACAGTTAGCGCCTCACGGTTCAAAGCAAAAGCAGGCTCTGCATTCGCAAATGCATAGCCCTTATTGCCATAGAATGTTGTTAAACCAGTAATGTCACGGGCCAGGAGACTGCCCCTGAAAACTTCTCCGCTTTTTAGTCTCAAAATTTCTTGTAGCTCCTCAACAGGAACAATTAGATCCCCATCAAACGAAAGCTCATTAACAGTGAATTGGTCTCCTTCGCTAATCTTAAAAGTAATGATATAACCCTTTTTTTCTTCGCTAAAATCTATATCCGGTTTACCTACCTTTACATCAAGAAATCCATTATCGATATAGGTAGTTCTTATTCTTTCGGAATCGTTTTGTACCTCACGAAGGTTGTATAAACCCTTTTTTGAAATAAAAGAGAAAACACCTTTGGGCTTTGAATATAGGCCTTGTTTGATAATCTTTGTTTTTAATTTTTCATTACCAACAAAGATAACTTTTTTGATGTAAGCCTTTTTTCCTTCCTGTATATCAAAGATAACACTTACTGTACCGTCCCCTTCAGGCTCAATCTCGTAATCTACTACAGTGCCTACTAAACCCTTTTCAGAATATAGCTCGCCAATAACTTCCTGGCTTTTTTTAACATTATTTAGATCTATAATTTTTCCTTCTTTTACAGTAATAACTTCAAGAATATCGTCACTCTTTACATCTTTATTCCCTGTTATTCGAAGATCTGCTATGATGGGCTTTTCTTTAACTTTATAAACAAGGATAATTCCATTTTCCGTTCGATCAATTTCGGCAGTAACATCTTCAAAAGACCCTATGGCATATATCTTCTTTACATCTTCTCTAACTGAAGCAGTTGAAAGAGTGCTGCCTACTTTAGAGGTAACACTAACCTCTATAAGCTCCGTCTCAATTCTCCTATTGCCTTCAACCTTAATCTGAAGGATTGTATTGTTTTTAGAGTCTAAGTCTCCTTCTTCTTCAACCTGGGTATTTTCTTGAGAATCAGTAGAAGGAGTCCCCTGAGCAACTTCCCAGCTCAAAGCATCTTTGATCGTTATTCTCTCAACCCCTGTGGCCTGACCCAGCATGGGATAGAGACAAAGTGTCAGCAACAACGCTAAAGCACTGAATGATATTACAGTTGTAACATTTCGTTTATTAATTCTCATCAACAATTTTCCCATCAGCAAGCCTGATTCTCCTGTTAAGACGGTTCGCTATCTCCATATTATGCGTGACCAAGATAGACGTTATGCCATAATCACCATTGAGCATCAACAATAAATCAAGAATTGATTCTCCGGTATCTCGGTCTAAATTACCCGTAGGTTCATCAGCCAATAATACCTTAGGTTTTAGTACAACTGCTCTAGCTATAGCAACTCTTTGTTGCTCTCCACCGGATAATTCACCCGGGCGGTGATCAAGTCTATGTTGTAACCCTACTTTACCGAGGATGTCCTCTGCCATTTCCGTTGCTTCATTCATATCTATACCTTTTATCAAACAAGGCATCATAACATTTTCTAGAGCGTTAAACTCGGGAAGAAGATAATGGAATTGAAAAACAAACCCAATTTCACTGTTTCTAAAAGCTGCAATTTCTCCGTCATTTTGACTGAAAATATTATTACCACTAAAGGAAACTTCGCCGTCTGAAGGATGCTCAAGAGTTCCTAGTATATGTAAAAGCGTGCTTTTGCCGGAGCCGGAAACTCCTACAACAGCAAGTGTATCTCCATTTGCAATATTCAAATCAATTCCCTTCAAGGCCTCTACTTTACCACCAACTGTTTGAAACACTTTCCATAATCCCTTTATCTCGATAGACATATGTTACTCGTACCTCAGTGCCTCTATAGGATCTTTTCGAGACGCTTGAAACGATGGATACAATGTTGCAGCAAAACATATAAGTATGCTTAAGACTGCAACGGTTACAAAATAAAACGGTTCAATTTTAACTGGAAAGTCGGAAATAGGATAGACATTATTATCAAATGGAATTAGTCTACGTACCGTATCGCTGGTTTTTAACATGTAGCAAATCCCATAACCAAGCGCGGTACCAAGTAAAGTTCCGACAATCCCAATGATCATTCCCTCTGTCATAAATATTTTTAGAATACCACTTCGAGTAGCCCCCATAGCACGTAAAATGGCAATATCTTTACCTTTTTCCATAACTACCATAGTCAGCGTACTTACAATATTAAGCGCAGCCACAAGAATTATCAAACCCAGAATTATTGCCACTGCGATCCTTTCTAAACGAAGTGCTTTAAATAATCTGACATTTACTTCTTCCCAGTTTCTTGTGTAATAAGGGAAACCAAGAATAGAAGAAAGCTCGATCCCCATTTTTTTTGCATTGTAAATATCCGCTACCTTAACCTCTACTCCCGACACTTGCCCTTGCATATCAAAGAAATCCATCGCGTCATCAAGATTCACATATGAGATAGAGGAATCATACTCGATCATTCCGTAATCAAATATTCCTATGACTTCATATTTTTTCACTTTTGCCGTTTGACCAAACGGCCCTAGCTTGCCAAAAGGGGATACCAGGCTGACTAAATCACCCTCTATAACGCCAAGGTTTGCGGCAAGTTCTTTTCCAATTAAAACAGGAGGCTTCCCTGATTCAGTCTCTGCATTTAATTTCATTAAGACTTCTTTCCCAATCACACGTAATTCTTCATCTGACAATTTTTTTCCGGACTCTTTTTTCCTTGAGATCCCATTCCCAATCGCCTGCTCAATGCTAGTAACTTTACCGGCAGTATTAGGGTCAATACCCCTTATTACAGATCCGGACACATTTCTTTCACTTGAGATCATTCCTTGACCATAAATGAAAGGACTAGCTCCAACAACTCCTGGAAAATCAACTACATCTTGCTTTATTTCTGCAAAGTCCTTCATCGGACCATCGTAACTAAGTACAACTAGATGAGAGCTGACACCCAATATTTTTTCTCTTAGCTCTTCCTCAAAACCACCCATAACACCAAGAACGACATTAAGCGCCATTACGCCAATAATTACACCCAATATCGATATAATTCCAATAATAGAAGTAAACTTCTGCTTTCTCCTGGAACTAAGGTATCTAAGTCCTATAAAAAATTCGTATTTCATTAGGGTCTGAGATGTGGAAAGAAAATAACTTCCCTTATGGAAGGAGAATTTGTAAATAGCATGACTAGACGATCAATGCCTATGCCCTCGCCTGCCGTTGGCGGCATACCGTGCTCAAGAGCCGTGACATAATCTTGGTCCATTTCATGCACTTCTTCTTCACCTTTATTTTTTAACTCAATCTGCTTCTCAAATCTTTCTTTTTGATCTATAGGGTCGTTTAACTCTGAAAACGCGTTAGCTATTTCACGCCCGAAGACGTAAAGCTCAAAGCGATCTGTTAAATCAGGATTCTGCTCATTCTTTCTTGCTAGCGGTGAAACATCGAGCGGAAATCCATATACAATTGTAGGATTAATTAATTTTTCTTCAAAAATAGCTTCAAATAATTCTGTAATAGCCTTCCCTCTGATTCCTTTATGATCGATCCCTAAGGAATCGGCCTTATCAAAAAGCAATTTATCATTGGACAATATTTCCTCACCAAGTTCTTCCTTTAGGGAGTCTGATATTTCCATTCTTTTCCAGGGGCGAGTAAGGTCAATTTCGGTATCGCCGTATTCAAATTTGAGAGAGCCTTTAATTTCCATAGCTATATGGCAAATAAGCTCCTCTGTCATCTCCATTAGATCCTCATATGTAGCGTAAGCTTGATAGAGTTCCATCATGGTGAATTCAGGGTTATGTTGAGTAGATACACCTTCATTGCGGAATGTCCTGCCAATCTCAAAGACTCTATCTATACCACCAACCACTAGTCTTTTTAAATATAGCTCTGGCGCAATTCTCAAGACAAGGTCTAAATCAAGCGCATTATGATGCGTCTCAAAAGGCTTTGCTGCGGCTCCTCCTGCAATTGGGTGCAAAATCGGAGTCTCCACTTCTACAAAATCTCTTTCTTCTAAGTATTTTCTGATCAGTTTTATAATTTTACTTCTGGTTAGAAATATTTCTTTAATCTCGGGATTTGAAACCAAATCCAGATAACGTTGACGATAGCGGACTTCTACATCTTTTAAGCCATGCCATTTTTCAGGCAGTGGGTGAAGCGATTTAGTTAGAAATTTATATCCTGTAACGTTTAGTGTTAACTCACCGGTTCTTGTTTTAAAGAGATTCCCTTTAATTCCAACAAAATCGCCTAGATCAACAAACTTTTTAAATGCTTTGTGTTCATCTTCTCCAACTACATCCCTCTTGATGTAGCCCTGAATCCTTCCCGACCTATCAGCAATATGAAAGAAGAGACTTTTACCAAAGTCTCTGATAGCCATAACACGGCCAGCTAATGAAAATTCTTCCGTTTGCTCCTTAAGCTCATCTTCAGAAAGCTCTCCATATTTCGAGATAAGGTCTGATCCAAGATGAGCAGGTTTAAAGTCATTTGCAAAAGGGTTTATCCCCGAGTCTTTTAATTGCTCGAGTTTCTCTTTTCTCTGTTCAAATTGTTCGTTTTCCATAAATTAGGTAAAAGTCCTACATCAAATCAATATTAAGTCTACAATGAACTGTTTTCAATTGAGATTTTCTTAAGGGGTTTGATGTTTTTATGATTTTTTATTTTTCGTCCACAATAATATACGTTGCTATAGCCTTCGCCACAAGTATTAATCTCTAGTCAGTTCTTTTACCATTACAACTCGTTGTATTTCATTGGTGCCTTCATAAATCTGAAGGATTTTAGCGTCACGCATAAGTTTTTCCAGAGGATATTCTTCACTATATCCATAACCTCCGTGTATTTGCACTGCTTCTGTAGCTGCCCACATTGCAGTGTCTGAGGCGAATGTCTTTGCATAGGATGCTTCGATCGTATTTCTTTCCCCTCGGGCTGCTTTTGATGCAGCATTATAAGTCAAGAGCCTCGCTGCCTGTGTTCGCATTCCCATATCTGCTATCTTGAACCCCACTCCCTGAAAATTAACTATGGGCTGTCCAAATGCCTCACGCTCTTTAGAATAGCTTATACATTCATCAAG
>Ga0307376_10000888_pt1 | contig 34854 bp, 30 predicted proteins | sample TR2MG_FD_202536 | JGI IMG/M metagenome (GOLD analysis project Ga0307376, IMG submission 202536) | Soil microbial communities from Risofladan, Vaasa, Finland - TR-2 | ecosystem: Environmental > Terrestrial > Soil > Coastal area > Acid sulfate soil | place: Finland: Risofladan, Vaasa | collected...
ATTTTCTAATCCCCCTGATGGGTCCTGTCCATAGAGCCACTCGATATTCCTGAAATCTGAGTTAGGAAGGGCAACACCCTGGCAGTTCCATGTACTATTATCTCGCAAAGTAATAATTGTCTGTACTCCCTCGCAAATCTGCACCACTGAGCTGTTTGTGGCATTATTTACAATACTGAGGATACCGTCCCCGTCATCAGGTATATCTCTCCCGTGAACTACCGCGGTATAACCTATACTCATTGGTTTTCCGCAGGGATTTGTTACTGAGAGTTCTATATTATAATTACAAGAAGTTTTAGCCGGGTAAGGATGAGATCTTAAAGAGGAAGAAGGAATATCGTTATCGGCTTCTGAGATATAAATAGTGGTATCACCGTCCCCCCATTTAAAAACCCACCTGGTACCTCTCAAAATGCCCGATGGCGGAGGAGGCTCGTCAATAACAACAGCGATCTTGGCAGTGGGTATCCTGGTAGTGTCTGTGGTATAACAAGTGTATGTTTGAGAAAATCCGGTGAGGATGGCGATATCGGGGCAAGGCAAAGTAGTTGCCTCATCTCTAAATGCAAATTCTTGTAATTTACCAGATGAACTTGCTGCTGCTACATATATTGTATGAAGCGTCTCTCCATTAAAGACATCCATGATGGATTGAAGAGTAAAGCCAACCTGCCCTGCTGTTACAGTAATTACCGCAGTTGCAACTTTATTATTTAAGGGACCAGCTTCTGCCCTAATTTTTATATCAGCGCCGCTAAAGTTATTATTGACAAGTGTATTATATACTATTATATAAACCGTGCCTGTCATATTGATTCCATAATTAACAGGTATCGTAGCAGGACCTACAGTGCCTATAGAAGGTGTTCCTGCCACCCACGTTGGAGCCTGTGCTGTTAATGATGAATAAGATAACAACAATACTAGAAACAAAATAATTGATTCCAATCGGATCATTGATATACCTTTTTCTAAATCCATTCTATAGTTGCCTAAAGTATATTTACCATGAACAGAAATCCCCTTTCATTAAAAAGTAACTTCAACCAAATATTTGACTAGATAATCTGGATAATGGTTGCACTCTTTCAGTTTAAATCTTAAAATAAATTCATCTTCCCTAATTGAGATACTTTGTATAAACTTATTATTAATCTTTGGATTATTGAGCAAAAATATAATTAACTATCATTCAATTCCTTAATAATTTTCATATTCAAGTATTGCCCCCAAACACCTCTCCGCCGTGTGCCCGTCCCACAATTCAGGCCTGACCGGAGTGCGGGAAAGGTTATGTACAATATTATACGCTGAACGGATCCTCTCAATATTATTTCCTACAAGGATACTAGCTCCCCCATGCTCTCTCAAAGTAATAGGTCTTTCAGTATTCAATCGAAGAGTGAGGCATGGTGTGCCAAGTACTGTACATTCTTCCTGCAGACCTCCACTATCTGTCAACAAAACACGGGCGTCCATATTAAGCCTGAGCATTTCATGGTATCCAAGCGGCTCAAGCATTATAATGCCAGGATGTTTTAACATGTCCTCAAATAATCCAAATTCCTCCAGCTGCTTTTTTGTCCGCGGATGAACAGGCCAGATCATAGACAGCTCTTTTGTCACCTCGTCCAGGAAAAACCTTACAATAGGTTCCAGAACCTCTTTCCTGTCGACGTTTGAGGGGCGGTGAAGAGTTACGAGACAAAACTCGGGAAAAGATTTTGGATGTCGGATGTCGGATGTCGGATTGGCTTTGCCAAGCTCGCCTGTGGCTAGGTTATGGATTGCGGATTCAATAATATTATTCCCGGTTGCCTGTTGCCTGTCGCCGGTTGCCGATTCCTTAATCAGGTTCCTGGACAGGATATGGGATATATTCAGTTTTATCGCTATATCACGATTCGCTTCAAGTGTATCGATCATGATGTTACCAACAAAGCGGATTTTTGATTCAGGGATTCCCTCTCTTAGCAGGTTTTCAGATGAAATCCTATCAGGGGTCAATAATAGATCTGACAACCTATCAGTTACGAGACGGTTTATCTCTTCAGGCATTGTCATATCACCCGATCTCAAACCTGCCTCTATGTGACAACATTTAATATTTTCCTTTTTCGCCGTTACTGAACATGCCAGAGTTGCATTTACATCCCCTACTACTACCACCCAATCAGGTTTTTCCGCTTTAAGAATCTTTTCAAACGCAATCATTGTATTTCCTACCTGTTCTGCATGAGTGCCGGAACCAATACCCATGTTTATGTCAGCCTCAGGCAAGTTGAGAGCCTTAAAGAAAGCTTTGGACATACGCTCGTCGTAGTGCTGACCGGTATGGATAAGAATATGTGAGATGGGGGGAGGGGGAGAAAGGGCTAGTGGGAGAGATTTATTAAAACTATTAATGGCCTTTATGAATGGGTCTATTTTCATGAAATTGGGGCGAGCGCCAACGACAGAGATTATTTTCATTTTATTATTTTTCCTTAATGATTCATATTATTATAATCCGCTTCCCCTTGACAATAAATGATTTCAAAACATTTTTAACACTTTGCATAATCAGTTCTTGTGCCCAGTTTATACCAGGATCAAACCACCTTTGAGGATGAGTATTGATAATTATTTTTAATGGTAGTGCGTTATTTTCAATCAATTGAAAAAGATGGTTAGTATTTTTAATGTTAATATTAAAGTGATTTTTTACTTTATCCCTTACACTTACGTCTCCTTTATTCCATGCTCTTCCAGTATCTGTTATATATAACACTTTGCTATAGTCAATATCCAAATAAGGTTCGCCAATTATTCCAAATTTATGATAATCATATGTTTCCCATAGACTAATATTGTCCCAGGAGGATAATGGGCTTCCATGCATGCAAATTGTTCTGATTGGATATAGATTTCTTAATGAGTTAATGTTTCTTTCAAAACTAATAATTGCACTTTCCAAATCTCCTTTAGTTAAAGACAAATCTTCATAATGATAACCGATCTCATGACCTAACTTTGCTATTTCTCTTATAACCTCCTCATCAAAGACATGTTTTACTATTCTAAAATAATACGTTGCCTTGATTCCCAGTTCATTCTCCATTGCTGCAATCCTAAGGGCATTTTGCGGCAGTTTATCAATGTCATGCCTTAAAATAACACTTTTTGAAAGAAAAGGATTCTCTAGGTAATCAGAGAAACTTTGAAACAAATAATCACTAGCTATCAATTTTTTGAGCAGTTGATAATATATGTCGATTGTAAATTCCATCAATTATATTAAATTGATGTTATATGAATCTCTATATCAGAACTTTAATATAGTCCCAGCCCATGAATAGCCTACACCAAAACCAGCTATTAACACTTTAAAATTTTGACTGATTATTGAGTTTAGCAACGCTTCTTTTAAAGCGATAGGAATCGTGGAAGATACAGTATTTCCAAAATTTTCCAGACAATAATAAAATTTCTCTTCCTCAATATTGAGCTTCTTTCTCAGGAAATTGAGCATATATCTATTTGCCTGATGAAATACAAATAGATCTACATCATTTTGTGAAATATTGTTCTTTAAAAGGGTTTTATTTACCAGCAAAGGTACAGCTTCCAGGGTAAAGACAAAAATCTCTGCACCATCCATAAACAAGTAATCAGATGATACAGGATTCCCTTCTGAAAAAAGAATATCATTTTTTTTCTCAGGTGATCTTAATCCCCCTGTTTTTACAATTAAGTTATTTGCTCCACTACCATCAGTTCCCAAACTAAAATCACAAATTTCAGCAAATCCGTCATTTGAAATTAATGTTGCTGAAGCTGCATCTCCAAAAATTGATCTGTTAACCTTATCCTTGGGATGAATAAACTTGGTATATGTTTCAGCAGTAATAAGCAGAACATTTTTAGCAATTCCTCCAATAACCAATCCTTTGGCTAAAGAAAGTCCATAAACAAAACCTGAACAACCCAGATTGAAATCAAGAGCTCCTGAGTATTTTGGTATCCCTAATTTATCCTGAATAATACAAGCAGAAGTCGGAAGAAAATAATCCGGACTTTGTGTGCAAAAAAGAATAAAATCAATCTTTATAGGATCAATATTATATTCCTGAAACAGTCTTAAACCTGCATTAATTGCCAAATCAGATGCACACTCAGTATCTTCCACTACATGTCTTTGATTTATCCCGATTTTTGAACTTACTTTTTCAGTTGTCCATTCAGGAAATTCCTTTAATAATTCATCGTTTGTCAGAATTTTCTCAGGAAGATAATATGATAGGGCCTTTATATAAGCTTTCATAGTAATGTGAATCCGCCGTCTATTAATAGATTAGTTCCAGTAATCCATTTACTTGCATCTGATAATAAAAATATTGCTGCATAGGCAACTTCTTCAGGCTTTCCATACCTTTTCAAAGGGTATCGTTTAATATCATTTTGTATTTGTTCTGCAGTAAGTTTTTCTGATGTTAAATTAGTTTCAATCATGCCAGGAATTATACTATTTACTCTTATCTTATAATTTGCAAGGTCAAGTGCCATTCCTTTTATCATTCCGTTTATTGCACCTTTTGATGCCGAATAAACAGATGCTCCGATTGCTGAAATCATATTACCAGCTATAGAAGAAATAAAAACAATCGATGATCCCTCTTTAATTTTTTTCAGTTTTACCAAACCCTGACAGAGTGTAACCGGTGCTGTAAAATTAATCTCAAATATTTTTTTTATTTCTTCACGGTTAATAAATTGAAAAGGTATAAGTCTATAAATCCCGGCAGAATTAATAAATCCATCGATAACGGGTAATCTCTCTGCCAGATTCTTTAATTCATTTTCAACACTCAAATCAGCTGCAAACATTAGATGACCTGAACCTTCCAAGTGGGAATAAGTATCTGCAAGTCTTTCTTTATCTCGTCCTGTAATCAGTAATTTTGCACCCATTTTTGAACATTCAAAAGCAATGGCTTTTCCAATACCAGAAGAAGCACCTGTGATAAAAATTGTTTTATTGATAAGATTATATGGATTATAGTTCATTATGATTACTTGATTTTTGATTTGATTATTTCAAATAAATCTGAAATTGTTGATGACTTACGTATATCATCCCCTGTAAGTTTTACTTTGTAGATTTCGTCTACCATTGCAATAATAGACAGAGCATGAAATGAAGACCATTCTTCAATGTCTCTGAATTTAGATTCAGGATTGATTTTTACAGATCCAGTCTCGTTAAATTGAGATGCAAAATTCTCAGTGAATTCCAGTATTTCCATGTTATTCTTGTTGATAATCAATTCTTAATGATGTAACCCGTATAGCAGGATTCCCAGCGACCAAAGTGAAATCAGGGACTGATCTGTTTACAACTGAACCAGCGCTGACAATTGAACAAACGCCTACAGTAACCCCTGGCAAGATAATACTCCTGACAGCAATTATTGATCCAGACTTTATAATTACTGGATCAGCTGTTGGGGAAATAATATTCTTAAAATGACTCCTGACATTAAAATGAGCAATAATCATTGTCCCAGTATTTATACTTGCATTATCTTCAATATATATATACTCCGGAAAAGCATTATCTAAAAAACAGAACATTCCAATATATACGTTTTTACCAATATTAACACCCCTCCATTTATGATATTGTATCCTAATTTTATTCAATGGTGATATATATGCAAATAAAAGAAGTATGTAATTTTTCGCCCTTCGAACAGTATACCTTATTGTACTGATATCTCTTGTTTTTCCTCCGTTTCTAAGGGTATTGATAATGCTTTCCTCCTGATCAAAGAAAGGAATTGATTTGGACTGCCGTATGTTAGAAAAACTCATTTTTACTTAAAGTTAAGATAATAGTCATGATCTTTTTTCATTATTCTTGTACTTAAAGGGTAATTTGTTATAAACCAATATATGAAAGATGTTAAATCTATTTTTTCTGATAACATTCTTTCTCTTCGTAAAAACCATTCATTTTTAACCTCAGGTATACTAAGGATTTCTTTAATCTTTACTAATAATTTACCGGGTTCAGATGTGCTTATCCCAAATGTTAACTTATATTTCTTTTCTAATTCCTCTAAATATCCTAGTTTGCCAACAAAATCATTAAACCTTACTGATGGAGTCCCCAAAACAGCTGCTTCAGCTGCCATTGTCTGACTGTCTCCTATGTAAATTTGTGCATAATGCATAACATGATGTATTTTTAACGGATCTATCTTGATCTGAAAAGGGTCAAACGTCTCAGATAATTTTCTTTCAGAAGAAATATAGACCGTACCTTTTGTACAAAGATAATCTATTAATTCCCTGGTCATCATTTCATTAATTCCAGTATGTCCATTATCATGATATGCATTTAAAGAAGATAATCTTATTAAAGAGTAGGGTTTATAAATGTCTATGTCATTAGAAATTGCATTTATATCAGGAATGAAGTATTTAGGGTGCAGATAGGCAAGCTCATGATAACTGTCATAAGGAATATTTTTAGATTTCCACTTCCCAACATTACATGACAAGGGAGTAGAAATAACAGTTGCATAAGGAACGCCGATTTTACTGTATAGCTTAACCTGATCAAGATCATCTTCGAAAAACAATATTGATGGTATATTAAGAATCTTACCAACATGTGTAATTTCTGGTCCGCTTGAGATTAACAAATCGGGTTTTACAGACAGAGATATTCTAAGTAATTCAAAATCTTTCTTCAAGACAGAATATACAAGAGAAGTAGTTGAATCCTTTCTTCCTTTTGGAAGTATATTAATATATTCAATTTTTGAATTAATTAAAAGTTGTTCAAGAATATCCTTTTTCTGAATAACAACCTTTACTGAATGACCATCATTAGTTAATTTCAAAATTGTATTCTTGAAAAGATAGAAATGGGCCGGATGTGCCAAATAGAATAAATATTTCATTTCATTTCATTTAAGAGGTAAGCCAGAGAGGCAAACATCCAGCTATCAGACCAACGTATAAATGATGTTTTGATAGAATACGTTTTGTTTTTCCTGTAATAGAACCTACCGGATTTTTTCATCATATTTGAGATTATCCAAAGTGCGACCTTCTTGGCCTGTGCTTTATCGCCAAAACGTAATGATGTTAGAATTGTCTGAGCTCCAGATGTGCAATCTGCCGGATAAGTTTGACCAGCAAAAATATTTGGCATGCCAGACTCTGATATAAATTGTGATTTATAGAAAGAATACCCCAACTCTAAAGCTAATTTAAATTCAGAGTCTTTTGTCAGGATAGTATAGTCGTGTAGGCAATCAAGAATATATCCGGTATGGTAATTGTCTGTCCAGCCACCTTGTGATGCCAGAGAATAGCCCCAGGAACCGTCAGATCGCTGGTTTGAAACAATAAACTTCACTGCTTTCTTTGCCTCTTCTTTAAAATGTAGATCGCCTGTTAGAGAATATGCCTGGGATAAAATACGGACACCTTTCATAGAAGCGTTGAATACCTGCTGATGATCAAACGGTGAATATGAATAGACATGTGAGTCATCAAGAGCTGTTATGTTTAAGTCATACAAAACAAATTCAGCAGCACTTTTAACAAGCTCTGCGCACTCCTTTGATTCTGTGATTTTATATGCTATAAAGAGAGCATTTGTTACTATCCCGGTTGCTACCACTGTCGGACCATAAGCAGGGATAGAAGTATATCGGGCTTCCCAGGGGAAGTCGTAGCCCCAGCAGGAGCCGTGGTAGCCGGGTGTAATTAACTTCTTGAGCTCTCTGATTAGGTAATTTATCTTTTCAAGACATTCACATGCGGTAATCGATATTCGGTAATCAGTAAACGGTAATTGGGTTGCCTTAATCAAATATGCATATCCCTGGATGCAGAGACCCAGGGTGACAGGATTATAACCTTTGGGAATGCCAAGAAGAGGTCTTAAGTTAAGTGGAAAACGCTTGACAAATTGCTGGGCTCCGAAACGGATCAGCTTGTTTGACCTCAGGAGAGGAAGTCTGAAAAGAGGTGATTTAAGTGCATCATAGGGATCGTAGCCTTTGTAATTTTGACTTTCAATATTTTTGATAAGTTTTGCAAGACTGTCAGATATTAATTCCAGGTCTGTCAAAGTTTAAGAGAAGTAATATTTTATTCTAACCCACCCCTAACCCCCCTCCAAGGAGGGGAACCTCTTAAAGTAGCTCTTTATCAGAACGTATGATCTATCTCAATAGTCCTCCCGGTCTGAATAGATTCAATTATTTTGAAAGTAACCAGGGAAGTATGGTATAGTTGTTCAAATGGTATCGGAGATGGAAGACCTTTTGAGATTGCTTCTGTAAAAGCCTTTAATTCATTTGTATGACCTTTATCCTGGGATGATTTCTTTCGAAATGATTTTCGTCCTTTGAACTCAAATTTCTTAAAATCATCAATCTTTGCTACAGTTCCATCGCAGAAAACCTCAACCAGTTCTTTTGGAACTTCTTTGTGCCCGTTCGATAAATAAGTTATGGAAGCTGCACTCCCATTCCTGAACATCATTGTTGCTATGAACGAATCATGAAGGTTTTCCCTACTTTGTACTTCTGAAGCGCTGATGGATATTACAGCACTTCCTGCAAGGAAGATCGCCAGGTCGACGAAATGACAACCTTCTCCAATGATCCGTCCCCCTCCGACTTCAGGATCATGCACCCAGTGATCTGAAGGAATTGACCCTGCATTAACTCTTATATTAATACCTTTCGGCTGTTCAGTATTCAATAGTTTCCGTATATCCAATGTAAACGGAGCAAAACGTCTGTTATAGCCAACCATTAGATGCGGCTTAAAATCGAGTGAAAGAAAAGTATCTCTTAAATTTTCAAGTTCCTCCGGGTTCAGAGTCAATGGTTTCTCGACAAATACATTCTTTCCTGACTTTATAGCATAGGAACAGAGAGTTGCATGAAGATTATGCCGGGTAGCAATAAAAATTGAATTAATATCCTTATCTTCTATAATCCTTTTACTTTCTGAAGTACAATAGCTAAAGCCATATTTTTTGCCAACATAGATAGATGTATTTCCATGTGCAGTTGCAATCGCTTTGAAATTAACCAATCCTTTCAAACGGGGTAACAACATATTCTGAGCAAAATTACCGGCACCTATAAACCCAACTGTTGGAAATTCTGGTTTTGAGCTAGTAGGTGAAAGCTCTATTAGACTTTTAACCTGATGGCCACTGTTATATCGAATCAAAACACCTGAGAATGACTCTTTTTTGGAGAGAATCATGTCGTAAGCATCAGGTGCTGATTCAAGATCGAAAACATGGGTCATCAATTTTTCAATGTCAAGTTTGCCAGCTGCAAGCAAATCAACAAATGCTTGCATATTTCTGTTTTCAGTCCAACGTACATAGCCAAAGGGGTAATCAATCCCATTCTCTTCATAGTCAGGATCATACCTGCCGGGACCATAGGAGGATGACATCCTGAGATCAAGCTCTTTCCTGTAATAATTGTTTCTTGAAAAACCTGTTGGAACAGCGCCTACTATCACTACTTTTCCTTTATGCCTGCAGAGTGAGCCGGCCAGTTCGACAGGATCGAGTGAAGAGGTGCCTGCAGTAATTATAACAGCATCTGTTCCATGCCCACCAGTTGCGCCTAAAGCAAGATGTTCCAGTCCTTCCTGATGTCTTGGCCATGCAAATGAGGCACCACATGAAAGTGCTGACTGCACCTTTGTTTCATTTATATCAATCCCGATTGATTTAATACCCGATGCATTTAGCAATTGGATTGTAAGCTGACCTATGAGTCCAAGCCCTATCACAACGCAATTACCTCCTGTCTGAAGATCAGCCTGCCTGATACCTTGGAGAGCAATTGAAGCAACAGATGTAAAGGCAGCATGTTTCAGATCGATATTGTTTGGTACCATTACACAAAGATTCCGGTAAACAGCAACTATGTCCGCATGATATGCTCCCTGTCCACCACAAGCAACAAGGTCTCCTGGTTTAATATCATTTATGTCATCAGCAACAGCAATAACCTCTCCAGCACAGCTGTAACCAAGAGGTGATGGAGCTTCCAATTTGTTCATCACAATATTATAAGCGACTTTGGGTCCTTGTGTTTTTATAAGATCCATTACCTGTTTCACCTCTTTCTGCCGTGAACGGAATTTCGCGAAATAGCCTTTTCGCGCGTCTGAAACAGTCTTAGCTTCGGTGCCGGCGCTTATAACAGAATAGTGATTTCTTACCAGAACCTGTCCCTTTCCAAGTACTGGTATCGGGACTTCTATAATATTCATCGCTCCTGATTTTAGTTGTTGAGCAAGTTGATCCATAAAGGATTAGTTTAAAGCAAGTATTTTATTGAATACTTCTGTATAATTTTTTATCATTTTTTCTTCTGTGAAATTTTCCTGATATAATTTCAAAGATTCTTTCCCCATGTTTAATCTTTCAGTGGGATTTTCTATCAGATACTTCAGTTTTTGTGCAATTTCTTTTGCAGAACCTGCTTTGACAATGAATCCATTTACTCCATCTAATACAGCTTCCGTTATTGCTCCCTGATCTGTAGAAATTATTGGTAGCCCAAAGGACATGGCTTCAATTATAATCATGGGAAATCCTTCCGGTTTAATAGGAGTAAAAACAAATATATCCGAGGTTGAATAAGCATTAAATTTATCATCACCAGTAACTTCACCTTCATAAAATACAGGAAGTTCATATCGCTCAATGATATTTGTACATCTGGTTTGAAATTCAATATCTCTCCATTTGCCATTTAAAACCATCTTGAAGTTACAAATTGAATCTTTCAGTAATTTGATTGATTCAATTGTTTCAAATACTCCCTTGTTAAAAGAAAGACTACCAATATATCTTATTATAATCTCCGAACTGGTTCTGGTAAGAGGAACAAGTTTTTTCATTGTTATTCCATTTGAAATAACATGTATTTTTCCATCAGAATACCAGGGTAAAAAAAGGTATTTCAGTTTTCTGCCAAGAACAATTGCCCCTTCAGTTCCTTTTAAAGTATCAGTAAAATATTTTTTAATCAACCCATGTGAATTTCCCAACCAGGTATTAATGTTGCTCCCATGTAGAATGATTAATGTTTTGGCCCTTTTACGGGCAAGTCTGATAAATATGGAATCTTTTAAAAATCCAGGTGTGCTTTGGCTAATCGGGATTAATACTAGTTCTGGCTTAAACCTCCAGAGTATTTTTTTAAATCTGAAATACAATCGAATGTTAGGTATTATATTAACATAATTTCCCTTGCCAAGATTGCTGAAATCTTTATGCACATTAACATTGAACCAGTTGATATTAAAAGAATCATTTAGTGATGAATTTCGAAGAATATCAAACCATACTGATGTTCCAAAAAAGGGGGGTGGAATTTTACCAAGAATAATGATCTTAAATCTGGACATCCTATGTTTTTTTTATTACCGGTAAAGCACTATAGGCAAAAGCTATCATAAGTATATTGACGTATCCCGGATAAAATGTTGGTACAGCAGTAATTGAATATAATACTGTTGCCATCAATATTGAATATAAAAAAAATTTATCGGGAATATCCCTGTATTTTACTCTCTGATATACTCTTATAATAATAAAAATATATATAATAAGACCTGTATATCCTGTGAAAAAGAGTATTCTGAGGAAATCATTATGAGGCGTTATTCCAACCATATGGTTTGTATACTTCAGTGTATATGGATATCCTAGAATCTTTGCATAAATTGGAGCAGCTTTAAATTCTCCGGTTAGCCAAATCCATCTTGACATGCGACCATGTACCCCCTGATATAGTTCCCGAGATCCCTCAATAACTTCTAATTCTCTTTCAATTCTTGTATCAAGAACTTCATTATAAAAACGTTCCCCTGATGTCAGTACAACACCTGCAGAAATAAAAACAAGAAATATTGCTGCTCCACGATATCTTCTGAATGATATATAAATAAAAATTGCTAAAGTAGTTAGTAAAACTACAATTGTTGCAAGATGCTTAATAACCCATAGTCCTAAAAGAGTTATAACTAATGCTAAAAAAACCATATAATTCCTTATTCTCAGAGTATTATTATATGTCCTGTTTAGAATAAAATGATACAACAACACAATTAAACCCATTGATATATAAAATGCGTTATTAAAGACATCAGCATAAGATGCAGTAAAGCGGCCTTTACTAAAATAATCTCCTCCCGATAGACCAATTAAAATAGAGACAACCGGGAAAATACAGGATATGAGGAAAGTTGTCAGTAATCCAACAAGATCCGCTTTATTTACTATAAAAACCCTTAAAAAGAAATAAATAAATATTGGTAAGGATAGTTTTATAGCAAAATTTAAATACCCTAGAAGAGAAGAAGAACTTATGAACATTACTAGTACGGATATGATTATTAATCCTCCCCAGGCATAAAATATTCTGTCTAAATTTGATTTGACCCTTTTACCTTTTAGTATTCCAATTAGTGAAAACAGCATAGTTAGGGTTCCCAACCAATAAAGAGGTGAAATAAGAGGAGATAATTCCTTTAGATTATAGAATTGTTCTGCTATAGGCCGGATAAGAATAAAAATAATAAACCATTTAAAATATATTGGTTTGGTCTTAGTCCATAACCACCAGTCTTTTAACCGCATTTTCTTAACCTAGTAAAAGTGAGACTTAACATATGAAATTGCCCCCCGAAATCCTTCTTCCATTTTTAATATTGAAGCATCATTATAGGCAGTCTTTAAGGCATTCATTGAAAATAACTTAAGTTTTGTTGGATTTTTGAATAGCTTATAAATGGATTCTGCAAGTTTTTCCGGATTTGGAAGGCAGAATAATCCATTTTCCTGATCTTTAATATATTCAACCTCCGGACTATGAATTGGAATTCTTTTTTCTACATCCAGATATGTAATTACAGGGCATCCAAAGGCAAAAGCATGTACAACTGATAGTCCAACATATCCTGGCATAACCATCAGATCAGATGAAAACAATAACTTTCCTGCATGAACCTGATCAAAAACAGCACCATGGAAAAAAATATTTGATAATCCTGTTACTTCATCTTTCAATTTACTTTTTTCCGGGCCATCCCCAATAATATGAAGAGCCAAATCCAACTCTTTTGACAAAATTCTGAAGGCTTTCACTAGGTCCATTAATCCCTTACCTGATAATAGACGTCCAATAAAAATCAAATTAAATGTTTTTGAAAATCCAAGTTCATATCTAATCTTTTCTCTCCCTTTGGAATTAAGATTATAATAAATTGACTTTAAATATTCTGTATTAAGAGTATTTCTGGCAACAAAGACTTTTTCAGGTAATTTAATATGGTCTTTCACAATTTTTGCTCTCCCATCAGAGTATAATATTATCGCATCAGCCTTATTGAAAATCCAAAGTTGAATCTTACTTCGCATATTGTTGAACGGAATGTCCATTTCATTAAATCTGATCCCATGGCTCCATATTATCAATTTGTAACTGAAAAAGAATCTTAGGAAGATTAAAATCCATAATGTTAGATATGTAATTGCTCCTTCTGAAATGATAATTGAAGGTTTATAATTATGTATAGCATGAATAGGATTTTGCATAACAGATGTTTCTGTCTTTCCAATATAGATACAAGGTATTTTTATAAAGTGTATATCATCGTCAATATCTTCACTTTTCAGACTGCTGCCAGATTTGTGTTTACTATAACATATATAAATTCCAATTTTTTTTGCTAAATATTTGAATACAGGTATTCTATAAGAAGGCAGTATGCGCTGAAAGATTAAGATATTATTTTTTTTCAATTCCTTTTGCCTCTAAATAACTTTGATTAATCTCATTTAAATAGTTACCCCAATTTGCAACAAATGCTGCCTCCTTGCATATTGATTTTCTTCTATTTATCCAGTTTCTATCAGCTGAGATTAAGATTTTTTCTTTTATATCATCGATGTTATAAGGATCAACGACTAAATAACAGTCCATATCCTTAATGTGATAATAAGCTCCTGTATTTTCTGTAAGTATAACAGGAAGTCCACAAGCAAGGGCCTCAAAATAACTTAATCCAAATGTCTCTTTAAAACTCGGTTGGATGAATATATCATAATTCACTAATTCATTTGCCAGTAGATTATTTTGTATTGAAGGTTGAAAACTTACTTTTTCACTTAACTTAAGCTCATCCGCCATTTTTATAAGTCTTTCTTTTTCTGGCCCATCTCCAATAATTGTATAGCTAATCTCCCTATGGTCTGCAAGTAAAGAAAACGCTTTTAGAACAGATTCCAGATTTTTAATCGGAACAATATTGGCGACGGAAACGAACTTAATCTTTTCAGAACTTCTATTTGACTCGACTAATTTAGAGAAGAAGCTTTTGTGTATGCCTGGAGATGTAAGATTGACTTTAATTCTGAAAAGACTTTCTGTTTTCATTTTCATCAACCAGCTAAATGTATTAATATAATCTGCATTGTTTAATATTCTTGCAATAATAATCCTTATAAGTTTATTATTTAACATTCTTCTTTCATCCCTTAAAGTCAAACAGTATGGGATTCTAAATTTCCGACTTAAATTATAAGCAATTAATCCATCCGGGAAAAGGTTGTGTGCATGGATAATTTCTATGTTCATATTGCAAAATTTGCTTAAAAGTAATCGATTCATAAAATAAGCTGAATAAGACAATAATGAATGAAGGATAGGAATTGAACCAATACTCATATAGGGTAAAATATAAACTGTTAAATCCTCAATCTGGTAATTAGAAAGTTGAGCTACTTCTTTATGTCGTTTCCATTGCTCTGATTTTTTTGTAAAATTTCCAATAATTGATGGTAAGTAAGTTGAGGGACGAAATACAACAAACTTATCATCCGGATATTTTGTCAAATGTTGCTGAATATACTTAATTACTAGCGAATTTTCTGATATTAATCCCGGAACAGGCAGAATGGAAGCAATAGTCAGGATCTTTTTTGACAATGGAGACAATTATTTATTTAAAATGTCTTTGAAAAAGTTAATAGTGCTATCTGCAATATATTCATAATTCATCGACGTGAGATTTGATTTAGTTTTTATTTTGTTCTGTCTGACAATTTCTGAAGTATTTTCTAATACTTCAGAATTTAATACCCCGTCGAAAAGGATAATCTCATCATTCCCATATTTTTCCTTAACTTCCTTCATCTGTGGAATATTGGGAACTAATGCCGGTGTATTAAAACTCAAAGTTAAATATAAACTGCCTGAATTGTTTATCTCCCTAAATGGCAACACTGTAAGAGATGTACATTTAAAATACAATGGTATCTTTTCATTTGTAACAAATCCATCATATACTATAATTCTTCTATCATTCTTTTGTGCATTATTAATGAGCCATTTTATCTTATTTTCAGGAATTTTGCCTGCCAATAACAATCTAAATTTTAAATCCCGTGTCTTCGAAAAACTACTTATAAGCTCAGGGATTCCCTTATACTCATACAAATTCCCTATCATAGAAAAGACAAAAGAATCAGCTGGAATGTTAAGAAATTTACGAGCTGTAGCTTGATCTATATCGTTCTTAAATTGACCAATATAATGACCTGGTGGTATTACCCTAAAAGGTTTGTTTCTTAGACCAGGATAATATTGGATGGCGTAATTATGAGATGTTTCCAGTAATAATGTAGTGCCATCAAGAAGTTTTATAAATATTTTCATAAAGCTCCTTTCGAGGATGAGATATTTCCTTTGATGTGAAACAATATTATGGCAAGTCCAAATAATTTTTGTGCCATATAATTTTTGTAGTAAAACAGATATTAAAAAACTTATGTAATTTCTAAAAACATGAAAAATAGTCCTCCCTTTAAAAAAGTTCTGTGGCCAGTGAATATGAAATATATCGCACCTGAAAATCCATGGATTTACCTGCTTGTAATCATAAACCTCAATACCTTTCTCCATCATAGCCTCGTAAAGATAATATTGTGCAGAATTACCTTCAGGTTCTCCTAATGGACATGCAAGTATCCTCATGATGTGTGATTCTAAATAGATTTATTATGTAAGATTATAAATATCGCAGATGCAATGCCACAAACACATTGCAGACTTGTAAAAGTGTATTAAGAGCACCATACAGTTTTTATATTAAATATTTATTGATAGCTTATGAATCCGTATAAATAAGATCTCTTTAATAATAAGCACGTGATAGTCTTAAATCGTGTTATTACTTTTAATGTTTTCATTATAACCTGTAATAATATTTAAATTGGTCCAAATCAATCTGTAATAGGATAGTTTTTTCTAAATATGTTAATAATTAAGAGCTTTAGGCCTTTAAGGAAATATATCGAGTACATCTCAAGATCTAATTTAATAATCTTAAAAAGAATCTTACAAGATTCTAAATATTGACCTTCTTTAAAGTATAAGACAAATAACCTAACTAAGCTTACTCCAATAGCCTTGCTGATGGATTTCTTATATTTAAGATTGTCAACGACTTCTAATAGTTTGCCAAGTGTAAATAATTTATGCTTCAAACGTGTAATATGGTTTATTTGTGAATACATGCCACCATAATGTTGTCTGTATGTTGAGGTTACACTATTCAAATAACCTGCATATCCTTTTGTCGAAAGATATCCAAAGAGTAAAGTATCTCCATTAAAAACAATTTTCATTGTATCAAGAATCTGAGCATCCAATAATTCTGCTCTGAATAATACAGTCTGAGTTGGTGGAGTAAATCCGGAAAGAATATCTGAATAACTAAGAATTCTTCTTTTAGATTCAGGGATTGATCTTTCTCTTAATAAGATATCTTTGTCGTCAACGATCATTCTGTCAGTAAAACAAAAAGAAAACTCATGATTATTATCAAGTAAGTCAACCTGCTTTTGCAGTTTTAAATGATCCGTCCAAAAATCATCTCCTTCAAGTAATGCAATGTATTTCCCATTACATGATTTCAAAGTCCTTGAAAAATTTAATGAGGCACCTAGATTTTTTTCTGAAGGAAGTAGTTTAATCCTTCCATCCTTTTGTGCAAAATCTTCACAAATTTGCCTTGTTCTGTCAGTGCTGCAATCTTCTCCAATAACTATATCAAAGTTAAAGTTTGTGGATTGCATTAGAGCAGATTCAATTGCCTTTGAAATATAATACTCGTGGTTGTATGTTATAATCGCTACACTTACCACAAAATTCATCTATTTGTGATCATTTTAGATATTTTTCTCCAACAAATCTTGCCCTTATAACTTTTGCAGGAGCTCCATACGCTACTACATAAGCTGGAATGTTTTTGGTAACTAAAGAGCCAGATCCAACCACACTATGTTCCCCAATTTCAATCCTGTCAAAAATTACAACACCAAGCGTTATAGCAGTATATTTCCTGATTGTTACTTTGCCTCCGGTGGTTGATCCGGCAGAAAGGCTTGAAAATTCTTCCATCAGGCTATCATGCTCAAGGATTGCTCCTGAAGCTAAAAAGCAAAAATCTCCAATAACTGAATTTGGACTGATAATGCAACCGGCCATTATAACTGTCCCGGTACCAATAGTAACATTACTTCCTAAAATAACAGAGGGATGTATTGCAGAAACAAATTCAAAAGAAGGGATCTGAGTGATTATTATATCTTTTACTAATTTTCTTGTCCAATTATCACCAATTGTGATTATTCCAGCTTCTATATTGTATTTCTTCACAAGGATCTTCAGATCTTCCTGCCGACCTATAACCTGATATCCAAGTACTTTTGACCCTAAATCGAGATAAGGATCGGTAATCCCTATAATATTATATTTATTTTCTTTCAAAATAATATCTATACAATATCTTACATGTGTGCCACCTCCGAATAGAACTATATTTTTCATTTCGATAATCCTTTTATAATTTCGATGATCGAATAAACAACTTCATGACTCAGTTCCGGATATAATGGCAGGCAAAGAATTCTTTCAGAAATGAAAGTCGCAACAGGTAAATTTTTCGATGAAGCTGATGGCAAAGATTTGTATGTAGGAAACTGACTTATCAATGGATAGAAATAACGCCGGACAAAAATATTTTCATCTCTAAATTTATCGTAAAGAAAATCTCTTGAATACCCAAATACGTTAGGATCTATTATAACAGGAAAATATGGATAACAATGTATGACACACGGGATATCATATAATACCCTTATACCAGGAATTCCAAAAAGCTCCTTTCTGTATATCTCTACAATTTCTTTCCGCTTAGAAATATATCCATCAACATATTTAAGCTGTAGCAATCCGTATGCAGCCTGTAATTCATTCATTTTAGCATTTATACCTGGTGCAACTACTGTTGTTTCATCCTGAAATCCAAAGTTTTTGAGAAAATCGATCCTTTTCTTCGTCTCTTCGTTATGTGATATTATAGCTCCCCCTTCAATTGTATTGAAAGTTTTAGTTGCATGAAAACTCATGACTGATAAGTCGCCATAATTTAAAACAGACTCATTTTTTAAACTGACTCCAAATGCATGAGCTGCGTCATAAATTACTTTAAGACCATAGTTAGATGCGATCTTTTGAATCGCATCCACATTGCAAGGATTTCCATATACATGAACCGGCATAATAGCAGTTGTAAGAGGAGTTATTGCAGATTCTATATTTGCCGGATTAATATTGAAATAATCAGGTTCAATATCGACAAATACAGGTTTAATGTTGTTCCACCATAGTGAGTGTGTTGTTGCTACAAAACTGTATGGTGTAGTAATGACTTCTCCTGTAATTTTTAAAGCCTGTAGGGCAGTTACTAGTGCAAGAGTGCCATTAGTAAAAAGCGATAGATATTTTACACCCAGATAATATGCCAGCTCATTTTCAAATTGTTGATGAAATGGACCGTTGTTTGTTATAATCCCTGATTCCCATATTTGTTTTAGATATTCCAAATATTCCTGAAGAGGAGGCAATGCAGGACGTGTCACGAAAGTTCTGGCCATTTGGACTATTCCTTTTATTTGTTTAATGCTTGTTTCATAATTAAAAGGCTACCCCTGCAAAATTATCAGTTTGTTAATTTCTCCCGAAATAACCTTTATTTCTATATTGCTTACAATAGCTTCAGGGGTAAGGTATCTTTTATAATATTTTACAACTTCATTTGAAAGAGATTGTACTTCTAAATCACCCATATTCAATGCAATTTTAATTTTGCTTATCAATTCGATATCATTTTTGAAAACCAGGCAATTAACACCATCCTGAAGATTTGGAAAGTGATAATTTGGATATTGCAGAATAGGAATACAACCTGCTGCCATTGCCTCAAAGTTATTATGACACAATGGGAATGATACTCCGGGTGTAAATAAAAAAAATTTGCATAACGAAAGCAATTGAAGAAAATCCTTTTGTTCGATCTTGTTCTTTCTTCGATCGTTTAGAATTATCCTCTTACTAAAATCAGACTTATATAATTCGCTAATTGAGTCTGGAATAATGAGCTCTTTGTTATTGAAATTTTTTTTTAGTATTTCAATAACCCTGCTTCTTGATAATAACCCAAATTTCTCTTGAATAACAGGTCTGTTATATGATTTTGTATCCAGGTTGCCTGAAAAAAAAACTCCTATATTCCTTTCAGGATTATCCTGAATTATATTCAAGTCAGGTATTAAATTATTATAATACATCAAAGGATGCATACCTTCAGGGACATGCCAGGTGTCGATTTCTTCATCTTCCCAGTAATAATTATCTACTTGAACCGTTTTGGACAGATACTTCCTTTTTATCCTGTTCGTAAGAATAATATCTGCACCTGTTTTAATTTTCATAGTCAATCTGAATTGAGGAAGCCTGAAAACTAACCTGTCATATAATGACATACTCCCTACAGATTTGAATGAATTATGATAGTACACAGTGTATCCCTGTTCTGCAAACCAAAATGTGATCAAAGCCAGGTTTCTGCGTATGAAATTTGATTTAAAATCAATCATAAGGCTTTTTGTCAGAGGAATATTTTTTCTTCTCTGTTTATAATTAACTATATAGTAATCAATAACATTAAAAAAATAGTTAAAAGAATATTTAAAATATCGCTGAAATAACTTAACAAACGAGGGTTTCGCAATCAGATAGTTTGGATATTCTGTTTTTCTAACTGTCACAAGTAGTTTGATGCTCTTAGAATTAGTTTCATATTTGTCTATTAATTACCTTAAACTAAGTACTTATCAAGGATTTTGAAAGGAGCAACATCAATTAGGTCTTCTTGAAGTTTTTTCAGTTCAATAATTGGCAACGATTTTTTAGATTCAGAAGTGATGATCTTTAGAATTTCTGAAGGTTTATTTAAAACATCAGCTTCAACTCTGTAACCATTATAGGGCTCAATACCTACAGATAAAAAATAATCTTTGAATTTAATATTGCCCTCTCCACCAATATATCCTGGAAACTCGAACCATATACAGGGTATTTTATAGGCATGAGAAATGATTATTCCATGCAAAGAACTTGAAATTGTTGCAGAACAAAGATTTATTTCATTAATAACTTCCTCTATATTACCATTACTCATGCTTATTATCTTAATAGTATTATTAGTACAATGTTCCTCAACATACTTTTCGTGAGCAAGATGTGCTATTATACCAAGCTGAAATTTTCTTTCAGCTTTTGGCACATAGATCAGTGGAAGTAATAGTGCCGGATCACCTAGAACAATGCCTTTAGTTGAAATGCCGCAATCTTTTAACAAATTCAGAGTAAGCGGACCACGAACAGCTTTGAAAGTACTGTTCTTTATTTTCCTTTGTGGGTAGTTAATGCCTGAGCCCCAAACTATGCTTTTTTCAGTAGCTGCATACTGGATTATACTACCAGCTGATATTATATAATTTTTAGCAATAAACAGTGATATAAAGAAAGTTTTAATTTCGGCTAGTTTAAAGTTATCTTCCTGGAACATCCTTCGAATAATACGCAAAAATCTTTTAACGAAGTTTTTATAAGTTACATCATTGACATATATATATTTAACCTTTTGACCTGATAATTTTTCAATAATATAAGGACCTAATTCATCCCCGGCATTATGAATATTGTCTGGAAATTTAAACCAATAACAGTAGATAGAACTCATTAAGAAATTTATTCCATGATTTCAATTAATATTTATAACCGAATCATATACCCCAGATATTGTTGTTCTATAATTATCAATATGGAATTGGGGAAATACCGTTTGCCTCACTTTCTCAGGGGAATATACAACTTCCCCTTTGTATATTTTCAGAACAGCTTCGGCAAGAGCTTTGTAATCTTTCATCCTGCAAAGAATACCGTTAACTCCGTCTTTTAGATATTCATGAATAGCACCATTATCTGTTGCAACAACAGGCACACCGCACATTAAAGCTTCCAGAGGAGCTATGCCAAATGATTCCGATACACTTGTAAAAATAAAAACATCTGATCTCTGCAATTCTCTGCGGACAATATCTCTTGAACCAGGTCGTAAGAACCGAATCATCTTGTACCAGGATAATTGACCATATTCTGTCCTTAATAAGTTTTCAAGAGTCCCGGAGAATCCCAATATGGTTATTTCTATTCCAGTATTACTATTCAATGTAGAATAAATATATTCAATAGTTTTAAAAAGTGTTTTTAAATCCTTTGGAATATCCCCATTGCTGATATGAATAATTTTAAATGTTTCTTTATTGTTTCTGACCCTTAATTTGAAGAAATGCCCATCAACAGGATTTCCGAGTATTTCGCCCTCAATGCTCTTATCAAAAAGAAGAAATGTTCTGTACTGCCATTGACTGACAAAAAAATTATACTTCGAATGTTTAAGCGCCTGCTTTAGGTCCTTATAAAAATATGGAGGCAATTTAAAATTAAAAGGATGGTGTTCAGTATTTATATACGGGAACCCATATTCCTCAAATAATTCTTTAGCAATTATTCCTCCGATATTAAAGTTGAAGGAATGAATCAGGTCAGGTTGCCAATTAATTATTACCTCATTCTTGAAAAATTTCAGATAGGCTTTCTTTCTCAACTTATAATTCTGTCTTTTAAGTTTGTTGAGACCCATTTCGTATTCAAATCCGAAGATATATGGAGGTGTATGAAAAAAGTTATGTTTGACACGTATGAAAACTTCCCCGAATAAAATGAAAATAATTGTATTAAGAAGTTTCTTGAATCTCTTTGAATTTACTTTTGGTACCCCAAAAAGAATTCTGACATCATAATTATTTATGAAGAGTCTTATCTGATTATAAAAAAAAATACCACTGACAGAATTTTCAAATGATGGGTACCAAGATGGCAAAATTAATATCTTTCTCATCAAAATGATTTAATAAGAATATTAATATATTTATTACCCTTATGTTTTAAAAGGAACCTGACTATCCGTGATCTTGTCAAAAAGAATAGTTGGTTTCTGAAATTTCTCATGTGCGAGTATACCTCAGTGTAATTACTTCCAAGTACTCTTGTAAGCATCTTTTCTTTTTCCTCAATGATTAATCTACTATTATAACGACTAATACCATTACTTTCAACTACAATTGAAGCGAAATCTCTCTTTGTAAAAGAAATCCTGCGAATAAAGGCTTTTATGAAGAATTCTGTATCAGAGATAATTTTATAATCTTCACTGAAATTACCAACCAACTCAAATAAGCCACGTTTAATAAACGACCCGCCATGACAAATAGAATTATCAATAAGGTATAACAAATCTAACTGGAAAGGAATGATCATTTGTTTAATACCCTGAACCTTGTCTGATAAGTAACAATCAGTGTACAAGATATCTGACGTAACCGGTTTTCTGAAAATATTCTCTAAGACTTTTTCATTAACAAAATGATCCCCTGAGTTAAGAAACTGCAGATACCTCCCTTTGGAAATTCTAATGCCTTTATTCATAGCATTATAAATACCAGTATCTGATTCACTTATCCAATAATTTATACTTTCGCTATATTTCTTTATTACTTCTATACTCTCATCACTGCTATTACCATCAATAATAATATATTCAAAATCTTTAAAAGACTGACTAATAACACTTTCAATAGTTGTTTTTAAGCCAGTAGAATTATTTTTATTTATTGTAATTATTGATAATAACATATATTGATGGTTAAAGGTCTTAACAATTAGAAAACCTAAAACCCAATCGGGTTTTTACATTTGTTTTTAAAATCCTTTTAGTAATTCTTTTCTTCCGGAAAAGTTTTTTATTGCAATGAGGTTTATGTATGGATAATGCAACCGCCTTTTTTCTTTTATCAGTTTGTTATTAATTGAGCTATAAGAAAACCAAGAATATCCGTATGACTCCATTAGATCAAATACTTCATTACAATAATAACCAGCTTTAAATGCGTTTTTTTCTGCAAATTCAACTAAAAATACCGGGGCATCAGTCTTGGATAATAATCTATGACTACCTTGAAGTACAAACTTCTCCCAGCCTTCAACATCCAATTTAACCAAACTAATCTTTCTTAGATCATATTCTTCAATAAATGAATCTAATGTTTTAAACTTTATCTTAATTTTGTTACGATTTACTAAAATATCTAAATCAACAATACTATTCCATGCATCATACCCATCATTCGAAACATTAAAATCCACCAATCCGTCTTCATTGGACAGTCCAATATTCAGTGCTACGATATTTTGCTTCTTGTTCAATTCAATATTTGAATTAAGCCGTACAAAAGTCTTAGGAGTAGGTTCAAAAGCGAAAATCTTACCTGATTCACCAACAATATTTGAAGCATATAAAGAAAATAAACCAATATTTGCTCCAATATCAAGAAATACATCTTCTTCTTTTAGAAAATATTTTAGGAAATCTATTTCTGCTTTTTCAAAACTATTATATATCAGCCGGCTTAACAAATCATCCTTAAAAAGTAAAATTTTCAATTTGTCATCCAGATTAAAAATAAAATTATCCTTATTATGAAATAGTTCTAACCATTCAGCATCCTTTATTCTTGATCTGTAAGTTACCCTTTTCTTTATATAAAAATTAATTACTTTTTTTATAAATTCAGCTATTCTCAAATCAAAGTTAATATCCATGTAATTAATTTATTATACTTCTTGTTACTAATTGTAAATTTTTAATAATTTATCACTTAAAGTAGGTAAATCCAACTTATTCTCAGAAGCAATAAATACGGCTCTTATCACAGAATTCTGAAGATCAAATCCTTTGGTCCAATCTTTAGGAAATTCCGGATGGTCAGGCTGTGAATTTGGCACATAAACATATCCAAAAATTTCTTTCAAAGTATTAAATATCCATTCTCGGGATGGTCGAGAGCCTATTCCAGAAAAGGCTTGAGTTGGATCATTTTTATTTTCTTTTACTAGCCGACTACTTTCATCATTATAATCACCTGATACACAGGTTTCTAAAAACATCATTGAACCTTTCCCTTTTAGTGATCTTAAAAATGCTTCAGGATTACTTATATGGTATAAAAGACCATAACAATGTATTATTTCAAACCTTGGGAGACTAATAATCTTATGTAGTTCACTCTCAACATTTAAAACCATAGTTTCTGTTCCGTATTTCTTTTTAATTATGTTTAATAATTCAGGCCTGGCATCAGTTGAAAACACTTTACAATTTTTTAGAAGGTAAAAAATAGTATGATCCCCTATTCCTGCACCGAATTCAATAACTGATTTCCCGTATAAATCTAGTCCTAAACTATCTAAATGTTTAAGTCTAGCAATATTATGTAACTGATAATGCTTTGTTAAGAAAAGATCTTCCGGACTTTTCTTAATAAAAACTTGAAATCTAATTAGAATTTTCTTTAATATCTTTTTCACTATTATTAATTGTTACATTAAAGTATTCTAGAAATTGACCCTGCCCCAAACTCGGTATTTTTACAAACTCATATTTATTTGAATAGCCGACGATAATTTTTGAATAATTATCTATTCTTTCCATCACAATGCCATTAGATTCCACATAAAGTACGATTTCATAGGTCCCTGGAATTAAATGAATCATAGGTACATGAATTACTAATTCTAACTTCCCCTTTTTAATATCATATTTTCTATTTGAATACAGAGACCAAAGGCTTGTTATTCTTTGATTCAATTCATTATTGAAACATACAGCAAAAGTAACATTATTCACATTTTCAAATGCTTCATAAACTACCTTGAATATAACTTCATCAAAAGTGCAGAAGGTTTTAACTAGTTCTTTTTTGAAGTTTTCAATTGAAAATTCTTTTACTTTTATTTTTCTGTTTCCTGTTACATATTTTTTCGATTTTTCAAATGAAATCTCTTGATAGTAGTTTATTGAATTTTCTGTAGGTGCATAATATGCTAGAGATCCTGAATCTAAAACTACTACTTTTGAACACAATTGTTTAACAGCGGCCATATTATGACTTACAAATAACACAGTTCTTCCTTTATCATGACTTACTTCTTGCATTTTCCCAACAGCTTTTTTCTGGAATTCGGCATCACCAACAGCTAATACCTCATCAACAACCAGAATTTTAGGCTCAAGATGAGCTGCGATTGCAAATCCTAGACGTACTGTCATGCCAGAAGAATATCGCTTAACCGGAGTATCGATATATTTCTCTACTCCAGCAAAATCAACAATTTCATCAAACTTTCTTTTAATCTCATTTTTCGACATACCCATTATAGATCCGTTCATGAAAATATTCTCACGCCCGGTCATTTCAGGATGAAAACCAGTCCCAACCTCCAGTAATGATGCAATTCTCCCCCAGGCTATTATTTGACCTGTAGTGGGAGTAGTAACCCGGCTCAATATTTTCAATAAGGTTGATTTCCCTGCTCCGTTCTTGCCGATTATACCAAGTATCTCCCCTTGTTTCACCTCAAGATTAATATCTTTAAGCGCCCAAACGTATCTGCTACCAGCTTTAGCAGCCCTGTCATTCATTTCGGTTACCTTAAGGAACGGATCCTCCTTTCCCCTTAAACTGGCCCACCAGCGGTTCAAGTCATGGCTTATCGTACCGGTACCAATTTTACCCAACCGGTATTGCTTGCTTATGTTTTCGAATTTTATGGCGATGTTGGACATTTTAGGGTTTTAGTGTTTCAGTGTTTCAGAGATGAAGCGCAGGGCTCAGGGGGCAGAGCTCACCTCTGAGCACTTAGCTATTTAAGTGATTTCCGAAAATTAGTGACTTTTTTGCTTAACATAATCAGTTTGAGGTATGCTGACTGTCGTTCTGATGTATTGATAATCTTTCTTCTTTCAAAGATAAAGAGGATGTTTGCACATTCAAGGATCGATCGGCGGGAAATATTCAAGAAATTCGCAAACTCCTTATCAGAAAAAGATCCTTAACCTTCTGCTATATTATTTGAGATGCTCATTGCTGCAGCTCATAATTGTTCTGCAAATCTATACAACCTCAAAGTGTCAGCTTTATCGCAATAATCGAATAAAACATCTTAAAATTCTATTGTTCCTTTCCAGATATCCAACTTTTCAAATCTAAAATCTTCCATAAAGCATTTTCATAAGTTTGCCAGACTCAAATACACTTGGATTATTCAACTCTGAGCCTCCCGCTCTTGGCTAAACAACATCCATAAACGATCTCTCCACCTTATTGAAAATAATTATCCCAAAGAAAAGGACCACAAAAGTAAACAGACCGCTGTATCCTAAAGCAAACCAGGAGAAGGTACCTTGCCCAAGGATTCCAAATTTGAAAGTCTCCATAATAGAGGTTACCGGATTGGCCTGGATCAGCCACATATATTTTTCATATTTGCCCTGCATTACTGAAAGAGGATAAATTACAGGTGTGGCATACATCCAGAGTTGTATCGCAAACACAATAAGGAATTTAAGGTCACGATATTTTGTCGTAAGGGATGATATGATAATTCCAAAACCTAGAGCTTGTCCTCCGAGCAGAAGTACAAGAACTGGGAACAGCCATGCATAGACATTTATTTCACAAGGTAATCCTTTGTATATAAACCAGATGTATGCAAATGCAAACAGCACCAGCTGAATGAACATTTTCAGGATTCCGGTTATCACAATAGAAAGTGGGGCTACAAGCCTTGGGAAGTAAACTTTGCCGAATATTGCCTGGTTGGTCAGGAAAGTATCAGATGTTTTAGTAAGCGATTCAGAGAAGTAGTTCCAGAGACATATACCTGATAAATAAAAAAGCGGTTTGGGAATTCCATCGGTAGGTATTCCAGCCAGCCCTCCAAAAACAAACATGTATACTACTGTAGTAAAAACAGGCTGAATAAAAAACCACAGCGGGCCGAGTATAGTCTGCTTGTAAAATGTCACAATATCACGTTTGATATACATTTCAAGCAGATCTCTGTACTGCCACAACTCTTTCAAGTTCAGATTTAGAAATTTGCCCCTGGGTCGGATTATAAGAGGCTCGATTTCCGGTGAGTGCATATTTCTTTCAACTTATTTGGTATCTTATAAGTATGCAGTATAAAGTTTTAAATTACTAATAACAATCAATCTTCCGCATAATAATTCCCTGATGATCCTTTATAACCGTACATTCTTTCAGCATAGCTCCCATAATAGTTATAGCCATATGAGTATCCATAGCCGAGGTAATATCCATAACGTAAGCCATAACCATAATACCCCGATAGACTGATATCATTTATTATGATTCCCATACTTTTAAGATTTCCATCCTTATGCAGTTCTTCAATGAGTTCAAGGGTACTTTTTGAGGAATAACGCTGCCTAACAACAAAAAGATACAAATCAGTGTAAGAAGAACAGAGCAATGCATCTGTCACTAATGCAACAGGTGGAGTATCAATTATTATGAAGTCAAACTCACTTTTTGCTCTTTCAATAAATTCAACCATTGAAGGTGAATCGATAAGTTCTGCTGGATTCGGGGGAACCGGACCGGAAGCGGCATACCAGAGATTTTCAACCTCTGTTTCACCTATAATATCCTCATACTTTTCCTGACCTATCAGATAATTACTGATCCCTAATTCGTTTCTTATATTGAACAATTTATGAATTCTTGGTTTTCTCAGGTCGAGTCCTATAAGAAGTACCTTTTTCCCTGATAGGGCAATGATCGCAGCAAGATTTGCTGAAATAAATGTTTTACCCTCGGCATTAATTGTAGAACATATGGATATTACAGGTTTTTTTGTATCTCTGATAAAATATTTAAGATTTGTACGAACCGACCTGAAAGACTCTGCGAGAGTGGATCCTGTTTTTTCCATAACAGGGAGTTCTGAATGAAGGCTGTTATGACTTATATATCCCAAAATCGGTACCTGGGTATACCTCTCTACATCTTTTCTGTCAATTATTTTATTATTCAAAACATCAATAATAATAATTAAAATAAAAGGAAATGCCAGTCCTAAAACAACCGCCAAAAGATTGTTTTGCTTCTCTTTAGGTTTAATCCTGCTTGTAGTTGATGGCCCAGCAAGATCTATTTCCCGGTTATCAGGAACATTAGAGGCTCTTGCTATTCCCGCCTCAGCCTTTTTTTCAAGTAGATAAGTGTATACTGTGTTATTGATATCATATTTCCTTTGAATATTGATAAGCTGTCTTTCAGTAGCCGGAAGCTTCATCATTTCCGCTCTGAGTGAATTAATCCTGTTTTCTATATCTGCAAATGTTCTATCAATCAGTCTGTAGCTTTCCTTTAAATTTTCATTTATTGCTTTTCTTAATAATTCTATCTCAGAAGTTACTAATTTATAAGTTTCTGTTGTAGTATCCAGATTCATACCAAATTGTCTCTTTGCAATCTGTTTTTCTGAAAGAGAGTTAACAAGACCGACGAGTTGCTGATCATCAACTCCTAATAATGCCGGGGCAATAATTTCTTCATTTTCATTTTTCGATTCCATATATTCTATAAGATAATCCAGATATTGTTTCTTCAAATACAAATTTGTCTTTTCTGCATCTATCTCATTTAACTTATCCTGTAGAATCTTACCTTCATTACTTATGTCAAGTATATGATTTGAAAGTTTAAAAAATTCAAGTTCTCCCTCTGTAATTTTAAGTGAATCTGATACTTTTCCTAACTGTTCATCAATGAAATTAAGTGTTTGCTCAACTGTTTTATTTTTATATTCCAGACCAAACCTAAGATAGACTTTCATAAGTTTATTCAAGAAATCGGCTTCCTGCTCTGGTACAAATCCTGTTGTTGTAAGTGTTAGCAAGGAAGACTCTTCCATGGAAGGAACAATTGAAAGTTTGCTGCGATAATAGTTTGCCAGATTTTGCCCCTTTTCAAAATAAAAATAATATTTGTTTGAATTTCTTGGATCAAATCTAAAACCTTCTCTGTTTTTAAGTTCTATAATGAAATTGAATCCCATTTCATTGAAAGATTCTCCAAACATCATTTCTTTTTCAAAATTGGATCTTCCATTTATCTTGAGGATATATTTTTGTTGGGAGAGAATCTTGATTTCAACATTTTTCCCTGCTGGCTGCTTTTCTAAAGATTCATATAAAACGGTGAATGGAGATGTTCTGTAAAGCCTTGTTTCAGCTATTCCCCTCCTGCCTACTTTAATATAAGTAACATTAAAGTCCGGAAGCTCCTGAATTACTTGTTCATTAATCCGGTATGATTTCAAAATTCCAATTTCATTGTTAAGGTTTTGTTGTGTTTTGTAGGCATTTGATCCAGGGAAAATATTTGTAAGTGCAACATTGGCATCATCTCTTATTAGAAGCGTGGATGAAACTCTGTATAATTTCTCTGACCATCGATTGATCCCATATGAAATGCTAAGGGAAATTAAAAGTGAAATTGCAAACCAATACCAGTTACTGATAAATAGACTCAGGTAACGCTTAATATCAAAACTGTCATCGTTAATTTGATGCACTGCCTGATCATAATTGTATGGGGGACTATTTGGTGTCATAATCTTGAAATATCAGGGATTTAGTTCAAACTTTTTGTAGATTTAAACAGTAAATTAAATTAGTTATGGTTAGATAAATACTAGTTCCCAAAATAGTTAATCAATAGTAGCGTCATACTTACAGTAGATGTAATCGAGGAGATTATGAATCCGATAGTGGTCAGGTTCTGATAAAATACCTTCTGAGGTTGTTGTTCAACTATAACGACATCATTGGGCAGAAGAAAATATGCTTCTGATTTAAGGATTTCCTTATCCTGAAGATTAAGTCTATAGGTTTTGCTACCTTTATCTGTCGGACGTACAACCAATAGCCGATCACGTCTGCCGAAATCTCCAATGCCTCCTGCTCGTCCAATTGCCTCAAGAACAGTAAGATAATTATTGTAGTTTACATATGTGCCAGGAGAATTAACTTCCCCAATGACTGTGAATTTAAAGCTGAGCAGTTTGCACTCAACAGTTGTATTATTAAATACCTTATCAACAGCTATCTGAATAACTTTCCTAACCTCTTCAAGTGTCAAATCCTCCACTTTTACAAGTCCTATTACGGGAATCCTTATAAATCCATCACCATTAACATCATATCCATAAAGATAACTTCCGGCTTCTCCTCCTGCCTGTGATGTTGTTGAATTCCGGGAGGAGGAAATAAAATCTTCGATCCTCCCTTCAGTATTAAGTGCTTTGGCAGATATGTATAATATATCACGTGGTTGAATCTTGTAACCAGGTATTTCCATTGTGAAATATTCCTGTCCGTCGGGTTCGGGAAGGTTTTGGAGGTAGGCAAGTTTTTTCTGACTGGTACAACTTGCAAGTAAGAACAGGACCAGAATTATGGGGAGGGATTTGGTTTTCATATTAAATGAAGTAAAAAGTAAAAAAATTCTAATAATTAGCCTTGCGATTTGATTTTAATTGTGGCTAGGATTTTTCCAAGTTCTTCGCTTTCAGCCACCAAATTAGATATATTTTTTGTGTCAGGAAAAAGGTTTTTGATTATTCTTTACCAATAATTTGATTCTCGCATTTCCTTCAAAGAAATCCCTACTTTGTTTGTGAAATCAGCCTTTGAAACGGCAGCCTGTGATTCTTCATAATTAGCACTAGTTGATGTGGCTGCTTTTGAAAGTTGATATCTTATAACTTCTATCTCTTTCCCATCCTTCAATTCACCCAGCATCCTCAATACGTTAACAGCAAACCGAAAAAGTCTATCCCTCATATCATTCTCCTTCATCCATTCCTCCTCTTCACTTTTTCCTTTTACCTTTTTACTTACCTTCCGGCAAGCTTCCGCCCCGTCAGTCACATCTTTTAAAGATGCCTGACAAGGCTTTATATTTCTGTTTTTGTGTCAGTTATGAGATATTCCTGATAACTGACTTTTTTTCTCCTTATGCCTGACGCCCAACGCCCTTCACCTTTTAATTTAACCCACCCCTGGCCTCGACTTTGCTCGGCCCATCCCCTCCCAGGAGGGGAACCAGTTATTCCCGCCTTTATGCCGATGAGCCCTTGAGCCGTTGTGCCTTTTGACCTCCGTTACTCCAAAGCGGAAGAAGGTCAGTTGAATTAAAAGTATTTAAAACTGATTCCGCTTCTGCAGGTTTAAAAATCTGATATTCGACTTTGCGACCGACAAGCTTCTCTGCCTGACCAGCTTTTCTGTCAAGATATTCCCGGTCGAGATCTTCCCCTACAAGTATCAGTTCAATAGTTTTACTGTCTTTACCTCTTGCAAAGTCACCGACAAGGTAAACCGATAAAAGGTTGCCTAAACGGTGTATTACCTTTTCGATCACCCTGTCGATACCGGTCTCCTTCATTATTATATTGTGAATATCCCTGTAAAGTGGATGTCCCTGGTTAGCCTGGTAAAGCTTTTTGTTACCATCGCGCTGAGAATGCAGCAATCCGGCTTCTTCAAAACGGTTAAGTTCGATCCGTATGGAGTTCGATGACTCCCCGAACTCCGCCTCCAAACCCCTTAAGTGCGCACGGGTGCTGGCATTAAGAAAAAACTTCTTAAGCAGCTTGATACGGGTCTGGGAGGTTATCAGGGCTCCGATCATAAGTTGTTGTTCAGGTTCAAAGGCAGTGAAGGGGTGAGGCTTTGCCCAACGAAGCTTTCTTTGACCTGCGAAGCTTTAGCAAAGCAGGTAGCAAAGTTGGGGGAGATTGGTTGAATGTTGTTTCTAACCCTTCCGCCTTTTCAATTATTGAGTAACAAAATTACTCGTTTTTTCGATTTATCCAAATTTTGTTAATTAATTTTGACTGTGGTAACACCGATAAGGTTGCTTCGTACCGCTGTGCGGTACTCGCAATGACAGTGGTCTATACGTAATTTTGTTAAAACGAGTCATTACCAAACTAATCAATTAACTGTCATTGCGAGGCTCCGCCAATTGCGGAGCCCAACCCCTAGCCCCCGGCCCCGCTGGCGCGGGCCCACCCCCTGAAGGGGGTACAATTCCAAACCATAACAAATGCTCGTTAAAAACCGAAAATTAAATCCCCTTTAGGGGGTGACCAAGCCATAGGGTGGTCGGGGGCATGTGGGCGTAGGGGCAGTAGGGTTAAAGGGCTTTAAAGTCAGGTAGAAATCCCCTGATTATCTATATATTTACCCCTATGAAAGACCTCCTCTTACTTTTAGCCCATTACCCTTATGATAAATCTAATAGGGTGAGAATGGCCGAGCTGCTTGGGACAGTTCAGGATTGGGAAGTTTTCGTAAAACTGATAAACGACCATGGCATTATTGCCCTGGCATCATATAACATAAAAGAAGCAGGTCACGGAAAACTTGTGCCAGAAAAGGCAATGGCGATTATTGAAAACGGATTGATGCAAAGTGTCGTCCGCAACTCATGGCTAACAGAAAGATGGAAAGAGGTCAATACCATCCTGAATGATGCAGGAATAAAACATATCCTGTTAAAAGGCATGGCCCTGGAATATACAATATATGGCAGCAAAGGATTAAGGCAGATGACTGACAATGACATTCTTATCAAAAAGGAAGAAGCAGTTTGTGCATGGGAACTACTTCAAAACAAAGGATTTAAAATCGGCCTCCTGAAGTCATCCCTTCACAGAAAAATCATACTGGAAACCGCACAACATCTTCCGGCACTCTATAAAGACGGTTACGCACTAGAAATACATACCAGGCTGTTTGATGAAACTAAAACGGACAGGAAATTATACGATGGGATATTTAAAGATGCTCCTGAGATAAAAATAGATAATGACAAAACATTTATTTTACCAAAAGGTATCCATATTAAATATCTCCTGAAACATTTTAATCGCCATCTCATAGCAGGTGAATGCCAGATCAGAACATATACAGATATTAAATTGCTTGATCCTGAAAATACCATGGAATTTCCGGGACAATTTATACCTGCCCCTGACCAACGATACAAAACTCATTTCAAAAGAGTAATCTACCGGGAGAATATAATGGTTATACCCCCAAGGTTTAGGTTCAGGTTTATTGTCGGAGATTTGTTTCCCTCGGTGGAATGGATGAATAAACGGTACAGATGTTCAGGGATAAAAACTATATTATACTATCCTCACAGGATGGGGAAACTACTGTGGCTGGTATAATTACGACACGTGGTTCCGAGAGTAAAAGTCCACGGTTTGCTTCGCGGCCCGCCTCCTAAATGGGGCTTGAAATCTACTCTAAATTACCCCCCCCTTTAGGAGGTGACCATCAGCCAAAGGGATGATGGTCGGGGGCAGGGGGACTGCATATACGGGTATCGAGCACCATTAACAGGGGGCAGTAGGGCTGCCCCCGGCCTCTTGTTTATCACCAAATTCAATCTGTTTAAACAACATTTTGGGGGATTGACCACAATAATTTTGAGAATAGAAACAATTAGGGTATTTTTGTTAGGAATAAGTTATTAAATAATTCCTTTAAGGAGGAGTTGTTATATTATTATATATCATTATGCAAACTATGAATCAGTATTTGGGTCGTAATTACTAAAATGTGAAGGAGATGAAAAAACTGATTTTTTATTTATTGTTGCTGTTTGCATCGCCGGCAGGTCTGTTCTCTCAGACGGCCACAGTGGGAACGACAGGGGCAAATTATTCCACCCTTAAAGCAGCCTTTGACGCCATTAATGCAGGAACGCTTCAGGGAGCTATTACACTTCAGATAATTGACAATACTACGGAAACATCCTCTGCTTCCCTTAATGCCAGTGGTACAGGAAGTGCCAACTATGCATCAATTACTATCTTCCCTACAAGTTCAGGATATACAATAAGTGGCGATTTGGCTTCTCCACTTATTAACTTTAACGGCGCAGATAATATCACCATTGACGGAAGGGTGAATGGTTCAGGCATTACCGATCTTACAATCAATAATTCAAATACTTCTAACACATCAGGCACCTCAACCATTCGTTTTATTAACGATGCCACTAATAACCTTGTTAAATATTGCAATCTGAAGGGTTCATCAACCGGTACTGCTAATGGAATTATTCTCTTCAGCACAACTACCGGAACTACCGGTAACGACAATAACACAATTGATTATAATAATATTACAAGTTCTTCTGATGCAAACAGACCAATAAATGCAATATATTCTGCCGGAACTGTTTCCCATGATAATAGCGGAAACATTATAAGCAACAATAATATTTTTAATGTCTTTAACCGTGGAATAACCTCATACGGAGTAAATATTGCTGCTAATAACTCAGCCTGGTCTATTTCAGGGAACAGCTTTTTT
>Ga0307376_10000890_pt1 | contig 34821 bp, 52 predicted proteins | sample TR2MG_FD_202536 | JGI IMG/M metagenome (GOLD analysis project Ga0307376, IMG submission 202536) | Soil microbial communities from Risofladan, Vaasa, Finland - TR-2 | ecosystem: Environmental > Terrestrial > Soil > Coastal area > Acid sulfate soil | place: Finland: Risofladan, Vaasa | collected...
ATGTGGTATTATAAAGCCTTGCAAGATGCTAAAACGCCAGAGCAAAGGAGAACATTAAGAAGTAAAACATTTAAAGGAATAGCAAAGGCTATGGCTAACCAATGGACGTAGTATTAATGCTAACATAGGATATGCATAACAGAAGTTACAAAACCTTTGTTTATTGGGTTTATTTAACGCCTATTAATGTATGTTTTGAAATCAAAAAAAAAAAAAAATGACAGAAACAATTTATGCAATAATGTACCTCTTTGCTCTAGGAGTAATAGCGGTGAGCCTTAACCTTTCAAAAAATGAGAAAGACTGAAATAGAGGCATGGAATCAAGCCCTAAAGCAGGGTATTTATAAAGCAAATTTAAAAAACAAAAACAATGGCATCACAAAGCAGCATACTAACGTATTACCAACTAAAGAACAGAGGAGTATTAAAAAACCAGAGAGAGAATGCAATCCTTCGACTTGGACATTTAAACGAATTCACGTATCACGACATTATGTCTATCACAGGAATGATACAAGGGAGTAGCGCAAGGGTATTAAACGAGCTACACGAACAAGGCTATTCGATTTACAAAAAAATGCTAAGAGGTGAAAGCACGGTGCAAGTGTTCGAGTGGACCAATAAAGGGAAATTGAAGTACAAAGAGATAAGCGAAAGATCATGATACTTTATAGGCACAAAGAGATAAAGGGATATTTAAAGCTGGTCAAGATAGGAAGCAGCGGTTTGAACGTATTCAATCACGTCAATGAGTTTGGTGAATCAACCTACAAAAAAAGACCGTGGAGCGATAAACCAGAATTACAAACCTTTATAATTAGGGGATGGGATAAGTTGATTCACTTCAAAGGAAAAAAGTTTTAAATAATTATCGGTAAAAGTTTTTAAAGTAAACAAAAAAGTGTAAATTACGTTATGATTAAGATCAAAGACATAGAAGAAAGAATACGATCTAAGGGCATGAAAAAAACATGGATCATAGAACGTTTGGGAGTGTCAAAAAAGACGTTTTATTCAAGGCTTAAAGATAAAGAGTTTAAGCCCTCAGAAGTCACGGTTTTAAAACAAATTGGATTGTTAGACTAAAAAAATTTAATCAAAAAGTAAACCAAAAAGTAAAAATGGAAGACGATGAATTAAAAGAAGATATTGAATCCTACAACAAAATGACGCTTAGCGAGCTACACAAACAGTCTATTGATTTGGCTGGAAGGATTTTAAGCAGACATCCCAACACATTCAAAGAGGTTTGTAAAAGATCGGAAAGACTAAAATTTATAAAACAAAAAATAAAAGAGTTGAAAAATGGCTAAAATAGACGAAATAATAAAACAGAATCAGGACCTATTAGAAACAGTTGAAGACCTTAAGCGTGACGTAAGCGTATTAGAGGACAGGATTCAAGACATGGAAGACGAGATGGAAGAGCTTAACAACACAGAGCCAGAAGCTATCTTTCCTTTGGTGACATTAGTGGATCAGATGAAAGCAGACCTACTTAGAGACAATTGGTCAAAAATAACGCTAGAAAAGCTAGAATTATTAATAGATTAAAAAAATTTAACCAAAAATTTAACTATTGTAAAAATGGATTTCCTAGAAAAAGACTTAGAAGACATTGTTTTTAACTCATCATGTGACGCTTTGCAAGAAAGGGGCTTGTATGTTCCAGACAAAAAAAGGTACAGGCAATTAAAAATAGGCAATTACGGTATTGCAGACTTGGTAACTTTTCAAAGGCCTTATTTTGAGACTGATTTGCCAATGGAAAACCATCACAGTAGACCAATTATAACAGTATACGAGTTTAAAAAAGATGAAATAAATTACGGCACTTTTGATCAAGCTTTGAAATATGCTTGCGGTATAAAAAGATATTGGGAACATAGGTTTAAAAAAAATAACCATGTGTTTATTGATAGTGATATGTGTTATTTTGTAGACCCAGAAATAAAGATTAAGCTTATAGGGAGAAAAGTTGTATCAACTGGTTTTGTTACATTTATTGAACACATTTTTCCTAACGTAGAAATACACACATACGATTATACTTTTGACGGAATTTATTTTAATCACGTTTGTAATACGTTTAAAAATCATGGATTTTAATATGGCTGAGGGAAAAAAATCATTTATTCTTTACGCTGATTATATCGAGACGTTTGAACACCTCACAAAAGAGCAACGTGGTGAAGTGATTTGGTGGATATTGGAGTACGTAAACGACAAAGAACCAGAGCCACTAAGTGGACTGTTAATGGCTGTAATAGCTCAAATAAGAAACAACTTAAAGCGTGACCTAAAGAAGTACCAAAAGAAAAAAGAGGACAGCAGCACAAGCGGAAAGATGGGCAATCTAAAAAGGTGGCACATAGATTTGTATGATTTGGTTTTAAGTGAAAAAATGACACTAGAACAAGCTGAAAAGATAGCAAACGATCGCAAAATGTCGCCACCCGATAAAACCCGATCGGGGGGGATCGCAAAAGTCGCTGTTAATGATAATGTAAATGATAATGTAAATGATAATGTAAATGATAATGTAAATGATAATGTAAATGATAATGATATTAAGAAAAAATCATTTCCATTTAAAAAATCATTAATTGAATACGGTTTTAAACAATCAATGGTCGACGATTGGTTAATTGTCAGAAAAAAGAAATCAGCATCGAATACTGAAACGGCTTTTGATGGATTTATTTCAGAAGTGGAAAAATCTGGATTAGACAAAAACGAGGTTTTACAAGAATGTATTACAAGAAGCTGGGCAGGCTTTAAAAGTAGCTGGCTAGAAAAAGAAAAAAGTTCCGCAAAAAAAGAAAATGAAAATGGAGAAACAAAATTCCCTCACCTCGCAAAGTTATTATACGGCGATCAATAAATACACTAAAGCACGTGAGAACGGTCAGAAGCTCAGAGAAGCGAATGATTCCACGTTGCTAGGTGTCTTGGATATGGTCAAAGTTTTGATAGGCTTAAATAAGTCGCTGGAAAAAATTCAAAACGATGTTTTGCTTCGGTTTTTGCGAAATAACTTCGGGGCAATGACTACAAATGAAGTGGTACAGGCGTTTGAGAGCGCAATAGCAGGAGACTTTCAAGCTGATCTAAACCATTACGGAACGATAGCAAGCTCTTATGTGGCAAATGTTTTAAACGGGTACGTCGATTACGTGAGGCGTTCAGGACTCATTCAAAAGAAAAAAGAAATCGAAGTGACTAAAGAACCAACAAAGCAGGAAAAAATAAAAGCCCGTGAATACATAGTAAAGCAAATCATTGACCAGTTTAACGGCCTACAGGATGAACTTTTCGAAAGTGACGAGGCGAAGATACACGAAATTGATTTTCCTCGCCGATTCTCAGACGTTCTGAGCGACTTTGGCTACGAATTAGTATCTAACGACCAAAAAAGAAAAATGTACGCACAGAGACGCTCTATTGAGCTGGAAAGAATCGGGTACTGGATGCAGAAAGGAAAGAAGCACGAATTCAAAGCGTTTGCAGATAAACGATTTATGGCCACTTCGAAGCAATCACAGGAGCGTAACGAGGTGCATAATTACGTAGTTCGAAAATGCAGGATTGAGATGTTAAACCAATTCTACAAAGAGCAAATAAAATCAAATGAAGACTTTGAAAGTGATATTTTAAGGCGATTTGAAGTGTGGAAAAGAAAAGTTTAACGCTAATGGCATAGGTAAGAATCGGATTATTTGACGGGTAAAACAGAAAGACAATGGAATTTACAAACTTAGAAAAATACAGAGAATTAAGGAAACAGTTTGAAGATGAGACTGGCGACCACTGGACGAACTCTCAGGGTGAACCAGATATAGATTATGTGTCATGGTTAGAGCAAAAGCTAGTCAAAGAATCTGATTCCTTACCGTGTGTTAGCCCTCGCGAATCTGAGTTTAAAGCAGCACTTACATTACTTCGAGATTTAGCAGACATCCAGAATGGCGCACCTCTAGTTGCGGTTGAGAAAGAATGGAATGAGATAATGGATAGGACTTATGTCTTTTTAGAACAGATGAGGGCTAATGAGTACAGCTAAACGATGTTAGATTTAACGGGTTTGACCCACTAAATAAATGAAACCAAACGAATACTTTGAAAAAGAATATAGTGTTTACCATATAAATGATGTGGTAGAATTAAAGGATTTGAAATCACTACACTCATTAATTGAGGAATACGCTAAATACTACCACCAAGAGCAAGTAAAAAACTGCTCTATACAAAGTGTTAGCGTGAGTTATTCTTTAAAGGACATGGAGCAGATATTTTTTGCAGGATATTATCATCCATCAATTGAGAATAGCGAATCAGAAGAGAGTTTAGATAATGCTTTTAAAAAGGTAATTGATAGACACAATTCTAATTCACGCTAACGTTTAATCTATGTTGTCGTGGCTTCATCAAAATAGCCACAAAGTTTATTAACAAGTAAAAATTTAGATATGAAAAAGAAAAATACAAAAACAGAAAAGCCATGCAATATAGATATTGTTAGCGGTAGTTCTTTTAGAAAAGATAGCTACACACTTGAAGAAGTGAAAGAAATAGCTAGACAATTTACAAGAATAGCTACACCTAGCAAGTTTATAAACGGCATTGATGAAAGATTTGAACAAGTATGGAAACTTAATTTTGGTGGTTGAATTACTGCTAACATTGATGATAAGGTGTCGTGGCTGCCTGTAAGTGCCACAAGGATTCAAATACAATTAACATGAGTAAAGAGAACGAAACTATCGGAACCAAAAGCCATGCGCCCTTATCTGGTGTTAGAGAGAGTGCGGTAAAATGGTTTAATGATAAATGGCTAGAAGATCAATTCTACCTAACAATCAAGCACAATGATATTATTGAAGGTGATAATACAAGACATCCAAGTACATTAACTGGCAGAGAGATTGAGGCAATCTATAAAACAGAGCATTCTCTCTAACGGTTAGTATATGAAATGTGGAGCAAAGCGGAATTTTTTATATACCGTGTTATGCTCTTTTAAAACTTGTAGATATGAAAAGATTATTTGATAAAAAGAAAAAACTATTAAAGCAACTTAATGATGTTGGTTATTTGCTTGACCGAGAAATTAAACAAAGATGGGGCTTCCACTATTCTCAAACAGATAATGACCCAATGATTGATACTCTTGATTACGGCACAAGTGATATTGATTATAAAGAGTTTGAGGATATAATGGACGGCTATAAAAAAGAAATGGAAGATGGTGATTGGAAACCTAACGACTAATTGAGCATAACGCTAAATGTATGTTTAGTGCGATTATTAACCACAGAATTAACAGATAAAGACAATGGATAAAGCAAGAGAAATATTAGAACAAATGCCTGATGTAAAGATAGGTTTAGACAGCTTCTACGGACAACAAACTGTATTAAATGCACTGAACAAAGCATTAAATATACATAATGTTATTGTGCCGAAGGGTACGTTTTATTGCGATTGTGTGCAGCCAAGTATGCAAAAACCAATAAGCGAAACAGAATACGAGTGTTTTGATTGTGGTAAAGAAGTAAAGCAATAATATGCACTATAACGTTAAATACAAACGCTTTTTTAATTGCGTTTTGTATAGTGTTGTAGTGAGTACGGAATATTAAACGATAAAATTAATTTGGAATGAAAACTGAAATAATTATAAAAGATGGATTCACGAAAATAGTATTAAAACCTGAATCCGAATTTGAAACTGATTTGATTGAGAAAATACAAGACAGTAAAGTTGGATATACTACTGAAACCAGAATATCAACTGAAGAAAGAATGTGCACACACTATGAACATAAGATAGAAATAAATCTACATGAAAAACGGAAGTAGTATTCACTACAACGCTATGGCTATGCTCTCGTAGTGTAGCTTTTGCGGAACTATGGAGTATAGGTTGTGTTATCTTTTCGCTGGGTTTATAAATATATATTCAGAAAAAGCTTGTTTATTCTAAACTTATGTTTATATTTGTCGTATAGAAAATTAAATCAAACTAAAAAAATACGATTATGAAAAAGTTAAATGAAAACATCGAAAGATTTGCAGGTAAGAGTTTAGAAATAATCAGCTTCTATAAGCGAGATGGAGAAATAGGTATAAACTTTAATCTAAAAGCATCAATACCACAACTGATACAAGATGTATTTGTCATTACTGACTACCAAGATTGTATTGAATACATTGTAGACGATACATGTGATAATTTATACATTGAGATAGTTAAAGTAAATAATCATAACCAAGTAGAGGAATGTATTATTTGCGGAAACAAGAAACAAGTACAAGGGGTTTTACTAGCAAACGGAGAAGCAACTCCTGATAATCCAATCGACTTTAAATCTATTAATCTTCCAGAAGAAATGAGAATGGCTATTAGTTCATTTGAAATAATGCTACACAACCTAGAAGAAAAAACAAATGAATTGGCATAACCGATACAAAGCAATGAAGAAGGGTTTAGGACTTACCAACTCTTCTATTGCTGAAATAACAGGAAACACGCCTGAAAGTATAGCAACAACTACACAGCCTAAAGGTAAATTCCCTAGATGGGCAAAACTAGCTGTTGTAGTGTACGAAAGGCTAAGTGAAAGATAACGGCAAAGTATAAGGTTAGTACGCTTTGCAGAAACCTTTAAATTAAAGTACTGACTATCATAGCGTATTAACTTTATACAATGTTGTACGCTTTTAAAATTACGGAAATGGAAAACGAAATTAAATTAAAAGACTACTTTGCTGCGAAAGCACTACAAGGAATTATGGCTAATAATGAAATGTGGATAGCAATGTGCATGGATAGAAGTAATTGCACAAGGGATAAGCAAAATGATAGTGTTGAAGATTATGTGGCACAACAATGCTATAAGATGGCAGAAGCTATGTTAAAAGAACGGAAGCAGTAATTTTTATTGCGTACAACATATGATATGTGTAATAAAAGTTACAAAATCCTTTTTAATTTGATTTATTACAAGTATATTTATGTATGTTTACAAAGTGGGTAATAAGTGGAATAGATGGTTTTAGGTTTGCTGAGGACGGCAAACTATACAGGGTTCCGTTTGTAGACAAAGCAGGAAAGCAGAGAGATTGGAGAGAAATTAAAGAACAAAACAGTAATTGGAAGATTAAGGGCGTTTGGTATTCAAAGGTGCAATTAAAGCCTAGGCTTGAACCTGATCCAGAACCGATACAGATATTTAAAACTAAAGATTTACCGTTTTGATAGGGATTTGCTACCATTGTAATAGACTAAAAGACACCAGAGAAATCGGGAAATACGAGCTTTGTGAAGAACACCAAAACCTAAAGCAATATCAACCGAAAGTAAAAAAAACAAGTATTCCGAAGATGTCAAAAAAAATGAAAAGACAGATTAGCGAATATTCGAAAGTTCGGGCGGAGTTTTTGGAAGAGAATCCAAATTGTCAGTGTGGTTGTGGTCGTAAAGCAACTGAAATACATCATAAAATGCATAGAAACGGAATTTCGCCTAATGGTATAAGTCTTTTGTTAGACGACAAATATTTTATGGCAGTAAACAGAGTTTGTCACACCCTCATACATTCAAACACAAAACAATCAACAGAAAAAGGATGGATTATTCAGAAATATGGAAAGATTTAATAGAGCTAGATAACTACTATCAAGTTTCTAACTTTGGCAGAATAAAAAGAAAACAAAGGGTTGTTAAAAGCTCTATTAATCCTTCAGGAAGGAAAATCAAAGAAAAAATAATGAATCAGCAAGATAATGGCAAGGGTTATAAGCAGATTTACGTGTGTATAAACACAAAAAGAAAAGTTTTTTATATTCACCGTTTAGTGGCGAAGTATTTCTTGAAAGAAACTAAAGACAAGAAACAAGTTAACCACAAGGACATGGATAAGTCTAATAACCATTACATGAACTTAGAGTGGTGCACCGCACAGGAGAACTCTACTCACGCAGCAAACGGAATTGCTTCTAGGTCTGTATTTGGATATAAGGGAGTAAAAAGAGCTGATTCTAAAGTTGAAAAATACGTATCAAGACTAACTTACCAAGGTAAAGAAATATATTTAGGGGTTTATGAAACTGTTATTGAAGCCGTAAAGGTTAGGGATAGATACATAATGAACAATAAGCTACCGCTAAAAACTCAAATAATAAACACTAGAACAACATGAATTTACTAAACGGATTACCATTTGTATTTATCCTGATAGCGCTAAGGGTGTACATAGACTACGTACAAATAGAGATTAGGCAAAAGTATGTCAATCACTTCACCAGAGAGATTATACAAGGTGGCACAATGATTTTAATAGCATTAGTGACTAATCACTTCAATCCTTTACCTTGGGAGATCGTAACGGCTCAGGTAGTGGCTTACTTTGCTATCTTTTGGATACTATTCGACATAGGACTAAATAAAGCGAGGGGCTTACATTGGCTATACAACACAAAGAGCCGAAAAGATACAGCATCAATATTCGATAAGTTTATTATGAGTATAAGTCAAAACGGAGCGACAAGATTGAACATAAAATTAGCGATATTGTTTATTGCTTTGGGAGTGTATTATAATTATTGAAAAGAAACGGGGTGCTTGCATGGTTGAGAAAGTTAAAGGCCGAAAGGGTATTATCCAAAGACCTAAACAAATATCCCCGTTTTATTAGAATAGTACAATTATCAAACTATAAACCCCGTGAAAACGGACAAAAAGTGTGTAGAATCGCTTTGAAAAGTGCAATATGAAATATTTTTTCAATTATTTATGTATTGTAATATAATTGTACTATATTTGAATATACAAAAACGACAAAGACATGAAGATCACATTTATAGCAAAAGAAATAAAGGAAGTAAAAACTAAAATATCTAAAAAACAAACATTAGAAAGCCAAGTGGAAAGGTTTAGGGTGGATATGTTAGCTAAACATGATCTATGTTTTAAAAAAATCCCACACTTAATTCAAATAACTCATTAAAATACAATGAAAGTACCCTACCAAATAAGGATTGAGCCTGAGATGCTTAAACAACTTCAAGACAAAGCTAAGGAAAACGGAACCCCCGTAAACCATGAGATAAGACAGGCTATAAAAAAACATTTAAACGACTGAAACAATGAACATAAAACAAATGAAGGCAATCAAACAAAAAAGATTACTAAACGACATTAAAATGACCTTAGAGTTTTTGATAGACAGGATAGACAGCATAGACAAAGTAAGTGAACCAGATCAAGAAACGATCAATATCGAGAAAATAGAGAAGATAGATGACGTTTTGAAAACACATGTTAAAGATGACTTTGGCGCAAGTGTTGTTATTTCTAAAATACAGTCTATAATAGACAGTAATTCAAAAGAATGGCAACCGAAGACGGGTGATATTGTGACTGTGTGGAACGATGGTGATTATGATAAAATAGAACTTGTTTATTTGTGTACACTACCTAACTCTTCTACTCCTTATTGTTGTGTAAGTGATGGTTATTTAGAGCATTACTATTGTGGAATTGTGCGAGAAGTTTGGCAGTTTGAAAACATCTCTAAGCTTGGACCGAAGAAACTAACACTATCCGAGATCGAGGAGAAACTAGGCTACGAAATCGAGATAATTGAAGATTATGAATAAAATAACGCAACAAAACAAAGAGCGTTTCTTCGCTTTATACTGGGGGCAGTGCGTAGGGTGTGATAAAAAAGTCACCAACTGCACTATTGACGATGTGTATATGAGTTTATTGTGCGAGAATAAAACCTTCGAACCTTATTACTTGACACTAAAAGACATAAACGATATATCGGAAGAAGACATAGAAGAACTGAGGGATATAACCAGTAATTCAGACTTTTACAATACCGTTACAGATAATGTAAAAGCACTCCAACATTATGACTACAACCCCTATTCGCCTGCCCCTGTTTATGGGGATATAGAAATAGAGTACGTTGACTTCTTTAGATCAAAGGGGTACGCTTTAGAGTTTATGGGTATAACGGTTAAAGAAATGCTTGAAGCTGGGTGGATAAAGTTGAATAAGTAAAACGAATTAAGTAAATTAAATAATGTCAAGTTACTTTCATTTAAAAAAAGTACAGATACCTATTTACAGGGGAAATCTAGTTATAATATTCAGCGATGATGCATCAAAAATCAAAAGCCACATAGATGATTTTGATGGAGAAGATGTTTATGGACACGCTATCTACACAATGTATAAAAACTCGGAGTCATTTGTGTTGATACTAAATTTTCACAATAAGAGTTGCAAGATGAAACACGGGGTAATAACACACGAAGCGGTACACATAAGTAGTTTTATAGCTGAGAGCAGAGGATTTCAACCAGATTTTAATAACGATGAGCCAGTAGCGTATTTAGCTGAATTTGTTACAAACGAAGTGTATAAATTCATGAAACAAAAAAAACTTAAAGCTGTTTAAACATAATACAAAAATGTCAAGACCTAAGTATTGGGAAGGTAGCGTAAAAGAAGCTGCAATAGAAACTATTATAGAAAGAATAAAAGAAGGGGAGAGCCTTAGAAATATACTTTCAGATAAAAGAGATAAAGAGAATCTGCCTTCAAGAAAGCTTTTTAACGAATGGTTAAGATATGATAGCTACTTAAGTGACCAATACGCGCGTGCATGCATGGAAAGAGCAGACGCAATATTCGAAGACATCTTGGAAATAGCTGACGAGACGGAAAAAGATTATATTCAAAAAGACGGTCATCAAGTAGTAAACAATGAAGCGATACAGAGAAGTCGTTTAAGGGTTGACGCTAGAAAGTGGGTAGCCTCTAAGCTTAACCCTAAAAAGTACGGCGACAACACAAAGCAAGAACAAAGCCTAGACGAAGAGACAAAGGAACTCGACCACAAAGAACGATCTTTAAGAATTGAGGCACTACAAAAGAAGCTGAAAAACATTGAGTAGCAGAGAGCTAAAAGAACTCGAACACCTTTTAGAGCTTGAACTGATCGACAAAGCCCGTGAAAACCTTTTGCCGTTCACAATGAGCGTGAATGATTCTTTTATACCTACAGACTTTCATAAGACGTACTACAAGGTTTTAGACCTATTCGCAAAGGGTAAGATTAAAAACCTAATGATAACAGTCCCACCTCAACACGGCAAATCTGAGGGGTCAACAAGACAACTACCCTCTTTTTTGTTGGGGCGTAATCCAGACTTAAAAATAGCAGTAGCGAGTTACTCAGATACATTTGCAAAGAAATTCAATAGAGACGTTCAGCGGATAATTGACTCAAAGGAGTATCATAAGGTATTTAAAGACACTGTTTTAAACAAATCAAACGTGGTTAACGTGTCGGAAAACTACCTTCGTAACGCCTCAGAGTTTGAGATAGTGGGAAAAAAAGGAGGCCTTAAAGCCGTCGGTCGTGGCGGACCATTGACAGGAAACAAGGTTGATGTGATCGTAATGGATGACCTTTATAAGGATTACATGGAAGGCAACAGCCCCGTTATACGTGAGGCTGTTTGGGATTGGTATACGTCTGTAGTGCGCACCCGTTTACATAATGATTCGCAGCAATTAATTGTATTTACTAGATGGCACGAGGACGACTTGATAGGAAGGATTGAGAAAGCCGAAACCGTCAAAACAATAAACAGCCTAAATGAAGTGGATGGCTCCGAACAATGGGTAAAGATAAACTTCGAAGCTATAAAGACAGGCCAACCGACTGAATTAGACCCACGAAATAAAGGTGAAGCCCTATGGCCAAGCGTTCATTCATCGGAAAAACTAAATAAAGATCGTGAATTTGATCCCGTCAAATTCCAATGCTTGTATCAGGGCAACCCAAAGAACATTGAGGGTATGTTGTATTCAGAGTTTAAAACCTATACAACTTTACCAGATGGCTTGATAATAAAGAGCTACACAGACACAGCGGACACAGGAGCAGATTATTTATGTTCTATTGTTTACGGGCAGTCTAATGACGGTTATTGTTACTTAATTGACGTGGTATACACGCAGGAGCCAATGGAGGTAACAGAATCCCTTGTATCTGACCAGATAAAAAGGCACAAATCGAGGCTCTGTTATGTCGAAAGCAATAATGGTGGGCGTTCTTTCGCTCGTAAAATAGATGAATTAACCGATCCATCAAACGAAATTAAATGGTTCTCTCAGTCAAAAAACAAAGAAAGCCGTATTTATTCAAATAGCTCTCAGGTATCAAACATGATTGTAATGCCTAAAGATTGGCACGTAAAGTTTCCAGAGTTTTACGACCACACGACCAACTACAAGAGAATGTTTAAGGCTAACAAGCACGATGACTGTGCAGATGTACTTACTGGTATTATTGAAAAAACACAAGAAAACAACAACCCATTAATTATATGGTAATTTTGTTTTGAAAAAATATTATATTTGCTTATATGATTACGACAGAAGATCAGCGACAGGAGATACTTAGAAAGTCACTAAAAACTCCACAAAACATTTTAGAAGCAAGAGAAAAGTCAAAAAAGCTTTATGCTTTGGTGAAAGGCGACGGCTTTGTCGATGAACTAATCAATAAAATTGAAGGTATTGAAGGAGAACAAAAAGCAAAAGCCCGTAAAAAGTATTCGAGATCAATTAAAGATACGTTTGAAAGGCTTCTCAGGTTAACTGATAACGTTTATAATTCAGACGGCACAAGTGTAAACATATCGGAAGAGCAAGAACAATTCAAAGAAAAACTTATTGAGTCAGTAAACAACACTATTGACGGTAAGTCGCTTTCCGAATGGATGGAGTCGAACTGGATCGACACAGTTTTAATGTGCGACCCAAACGGCATTATATTTTTAGAGTACGCAGAAAATCAAAGCCCCTCACCTTTTTACAAGAACATCAAAAAAATACGGAATTACGAAGTAAGAGGGCAGAAATTAGAATGGGTACTATTTGAGCCCAAGAAGATCAAAACAGATACGGAGACAATCGAAAAGTATAGGTTTGTAGATGATGAAAAGGATTACATTTATATCTTAAGAGGTGACACGTTCACCGAGATACCAGAAAAAACATTTAAACACCCGTTTAAAGAGGTCCCAGCATTATTAAATTCAAACATTGAGGATGTCAACACAGGCATGAAGTTAAGTCCAATAGAGCCTATTGACGAATTAATGACCGAATACGCAAGGGATCAATCTATAAAAACGATATACAAGTCTCAGAACGGGTTCCCGATTCATTGGAGATTGGTGCAACAGTGTGCAACTTGTTCGGGCACTGGAAAGGACGGTGGATCAACGTGTAAAACTTGTGATGGTCACGGCTATTATAAGTCTAAGGACGTTACCGACATGGTAACCCTTCCAATACCTAAAGAGGGCGACCCAAAACTAGCACCAGACATAGCTGGTTACGTTAATTCTAGTATTGAAACATGGGACAAGTATGACGATGAACTAAATATGCTTGAGAACGTAGCATTCGAGACGCTTTGGGGAACCAAAATGAGTTCTGAGGTTCAAAAAACAGCTACTGAAATATACATTAACACTCAACCAATCATAACCAGATTGAGAAAGTTCTCTTACTTAGCTGAGTCAATGGAAAACACGTTGGCAAACTGGATAGCTAGGTGGGTAAACCCGACAATAAAAGAGGGTGAACGAGTGTATCACAAAAACCTAGGCACAAGCTTTATAATAGAGCCTACAAGCGTTCTGTTAGACAGCTACCAACAAGCCAAGGAAAAAGGGGACAGCGTGACCATATTAGATCGTCTATACTCAGACTACCTAAGATCGAAATATAGAGGTAACGAAAAGATGCTAACGAAAGCAATGAACAAATCTAAGGTAGAACCGTATGTTCATTACACGGTAGAAACAGTTCGCTCCATATTCGGACAAGAAGAGGCACAAAAAAAGATGCTATTTTCGACGTGGTGGATGTCTTTGAGTGATGTGGAAACAATGCAAGACGTTGATGATCTTAACAGATCATTTGAGGCTTTTATAAGTAGTAAACAATTAAACAGTAACCAAACAGATCAAATATGATTGTAATAGCGGATAAGTACCAATACGGACGTTTTGGTAAAACAATTGACAAGAATGTCAAAAGACTAGTTAGGCCAAAAATGAAGGTCGATGAATCCTATGTAGAGGATCAAAATGAACGACTAAAAAATGAAGGTGTGTTCTATGTTATTGATCAAGAAGCCACGGATGCTTGGAGAGATGAACATGATGAATGGAAGGAGAACAAGAAGCGAATTCAAGAAGCGCAGAGAAAAATGGCATCAGCTAATCTTGCTGAAATAATTAGTCAGGCTGCTTCCAGCTCTACCCTTAAAACACAAAAAACATCAAAGGTTGATAAGGAGCTTGAAGATGCCCGAAGTAAATATGAAGATGTCTTTGGAGAAAAGCCACACCACAAGAAGTCAAGAGAGTCAATTTTAGAGGAAATACAAAACGAAACCAAATAGATCAATTATGATTAAGAATATAGCAGACTTAGCAAAAGTCGCAGGAATTGATGCGGACGCATTAAAGGCAGCAATCGAATCAGAGGAATCGGTTGAAATACAAATCAAACCAGAAGACAAATCCTTTAATCCTTCAAAGTATCAAGAAGACGAAAACTTTAATTTGTGGCGTAAAAACTACGGTGATGAAAAATTTATCGCTGGGCGTGAAACAATGATTAAGGAGACACGGAATGAACTAGGCTTGGAGTTTGAGGGCAAAACAATGGAAAACCTTTTGAACTCATTTAAGGGCAAAGTAATCAAGGACGCTTCAATTGAGCCAGAAAAAAGAGTAGGGGAGTTAGAAAGTGATCTAAATAACCTCCGTTTGCAACTTAAAGAAAAGGAAGAAACGGTAAGCAAGATCAACAGCGATTTATTGAATACTCGCTTTCAGTACACCGTACAAGACAAACTAAGGTCTACGCTAATGGGTATAAACGCCGAAACGGTGATACCAGAGTCGGACATATTGGATTTGTACAAAAACAAAAGAAAAATACAGCAAGGAGACAATAATAATCTTTTGCTTATTAACCCCGAAACAAACGAGCCATTAAAAGACGAGCTAAGAAACCCCGTTAAACTAGAGGACGATTTTAAAACGTTTGCAATGAACTACATTAAAAAACCTGAAGGCGGTAGAGGGGCCTCAGACGAACCAGAATCAAAAAAGGGTAGCTTAGATGCGTTTGACAAAAGAATGCAATCTGATGGAATAGCTGTATCTTCAATGGAATACAACAAGAAGATGCAAGAAGCTATTTTATCAGGTGAACTAGAAATAGATTAGAAAAATTTAACTATAAAACAACAAAAACCCAGTATTTAATTATGCTGGGTTTTTTTATTCAAAATATTTTTATAAATTTAAAGCGTTCGTAAAATGCGAACGGTGAAACTATCAAGTAGCTGGAATAGCAAAAGGTTTACATTACTGCGGTACGCGGTAAGGAGTTAATTAAATCAATATTTTAACAATTAACCAAAACCAATAATGCCAAATTATATTCCATCGAATTTAGCCAAAGCACAAGCTAGGTTATTCGGACGATTCCAAGCTTCTGAACTACGTTTCAGAATGCCAGCCACTTTCCAAAAATTTGTAGAGGGTGCACCAATAATGATTCCAAACATTGCTGACTTAAGAACACGAGAAGATCGTACGGTTGAGGCTTATTACAGAACTAGAAATGCACAAGCATTAGGTTCTGCAAGGGCGTTCAATCACACAGGAACACGTGGAGACTCAGCGGTGCTATCGCCAACTTTTGCAACGTATACAGCCGACTTTAAGACTTCATTAAAGCAAGCTGACAACAACATCTACTCGTTGCAAGAAATGTTATCCAACGAAATAGAGACAAAAGTAGCTGACTTTGCAGAAGGATTAGAAGCCGCCGCAACTGCTCACTTGTTTAGTAATCGTTCAGGCGTAAACAATGCAACTGTAGAGGGTACTTTTAATGGCACAAATGACGCCTTTGAGATTACAGACACTACAAACGGCGAGAGAGCTATTCAAATCACTAAGCAAACAATGGACATCAACAAATATGCTACTAATCTGGTTATATTTTGCGATACTATTGCGTTTAACAAGTTTGAAAAGCAAGCGAACCAAGGTACAGGAAACAGTGAGAATCTTTCTTTTCAGTTTTCAAATGTTGAGTTTGTTCATTCTCCGAATCTTAACGCTTCGGCTTCTGGACTTTCGTATACAAACGGATTCTGGATTGCGGTTCCAATGGGTGACATCGCTGCACTAGATTGGATTCCAATTCAAAACAGACAAGGGATTGTAACACAGCAAAACGTTTACTCTTCTATTATTAACCCAGTTGACGGCTTAACATATGCGCTCCACACTTACGAGGAGAGAGCAGACGAGCAAGCTTCAAACGGTCAAACTCAGGATTTAGTAACCGAGTACGAATTGTCTATTGACATCGCGCTTGAAAACGCTCCTTTGACTACAGCAAATGAAACATCTTTACAAGCCTTTGCACTTGTTTAATGGTCAATAAAGACGTTTTAGTAAATAAATTAGCAGGGATTGTCGGTTGGGAACAGCCGTACAACCCTGCTTATGCTATATTAGACGCTGCAAACCTAACTACTAGGTCAGGCTATCTAATAAATTCAAATCCATTCGTTAAGGTTGAGACATTAAAAGACACGCAAGATTACGTAGACATTAATGATGCTGATTTTAACACTTTTTTATACAATATTCAAAAATCCGCAATTACAGCGGTCGTCAATGAGGTGTTCACTTTAGAGCCTTACATTGATAGACAAGTACTTTATCCGTATGCAAATAATAAAATTGATACGGTTACAAATCCTACTGGTTTTGTAGGTTTAAATATCGAAATAGACAACAAGAAAAACATAGCGTTTGAAATTTCACGCATATTCTTAGAGTTTGAAGGAACGGGAGACGTAGAACTACTATTGTTTAATAGCTCAAAGAAAGCCCCTATTTATACTAAAACGGTCAGCATTACCGACACTATGCAAGAAGTTGTTTTAAATTGGGTGGTTGACAACACTAGTGGTATTTATAAAGGTGAATTTAAGTTGGGATACATAAACAATTCTTTGGATGTAACACCAATCAAAAGAGAGTATGAAGCGAGTAACATCACTTCAAACATTACGCATTTATACATTGAAGAGATTTTTGTAAAAGACGTTATAACAAATGTTTTGTGGGACCTAGAGGATGAAAAATCAATTCAAGCTTATACTGGGTTAAATCCTGATATTACCGTCTATGATGATTACACTGACTTAGTCATTCAAAACGAAAGGTTATTCGCTTACGCAATTAGTTTAGACGCTCAAATTAAGTGCCTAGGTCATTACTTGGCTTCAAACAGGTCCAACAAGAACCAAAGGTTGTCAGAATCAAAGATAATGCAAGCTATTGAGGGACAAAGCCAAGAGGGTGACGCGATAAAAATAAAGGGTTTACGACCTACTTTATACCACGAGCTACAAAACATTAAAACGGAAATCGAGAAACTAAGAAGGGGCTATGAAGGGGCTGGATTAATGGTTGACACATTATGCTAGTTCTAAAACAAAACCCCGTAGGAATAGATCGAACCATTGACCGTATCCAAAAAAGGATTTACGATATATTGGACTGGACAGACTACGAGTCGTACCATAGAGTTTATGTGAACGAAACACCACAGGGATTACTGCCTGAGATGTTTTATGGAGACAGAGACTATTGCGAGGTTTTCTTTGATGATAATTTTAACGCTACTTCGTACACTATTGTTAATTCACCAGTTGATATAGAAAATTTAAGCACTTACAGTGTTGACTGGTACTTTCAAGTAAAGCTAGACGAGCTATACCCGTCGGTAGATCATAGAGCAGATGAAGAATGCCATGAGGACGTATTGAACGCCTTTAGAAAAGCAACTGTAGGCAACCGACAAATAAACTCATTAGTATTCGGACTTCGAAACGTGTACAGAAACTTTTACATTGATGAAGCAAGATACACCGATATGCAGGGCTTTCATGTCTTCAAATTTAATTTAGAGCTAATAAAAGATAATTCATGCCGAACACTATAGTAATAACAAAGCTACAAAACGACAAGGTTGGAATATCTAACAATCTTACTGAAAGCCCCGACTATGCTTTGAGACCTTCCGCAGATGTTTTTGTTAGTTCAAGTCTTAATGGGGTTAAGATAGTTAACGACAGGGGCACGTATAGTTTCTCGGTTGTTGATGTTGAAAAAGTTGTAAGGAAGGACGGAACCGAAATAACGATTAGTGATGTTACCACACTGTACAATGAGTTAGTAACTTATTTTTTTTTTGATGTAACCCAATCGGGTGGTAGTGGAAATGGATGGGCTGGTGAAGTAAACACTTTTGCAGAACTACCTGCTGCTGGTGATAATACTGGTAGCACCTATTTAGTAAAGACAAGGACAGGGTCACAATTAACGTTTAATTTAAAGCGATCAGGATTTTATCAAAGTGACGGGGCTATTTGGACAAAGTTGAATCAAGTTCAATTCATGTTTACTGATGATGAATTGACCTTTAAAGATAGCGCAGATAACACTAAGCAATTAGGGTTTCAACTAAGCAGCATAGCCACTGGCATTAGAAGGGTTGTTACTTGGCAAAATAAAGATATTGTAGTCGCTGACGATGCAGACGTACAACAGAATAAATCGGACATATCTAACTTTTACCTTTCTAACACAGGGATGATTAAAGAGCCGTCGTCTTTAACTGTTTTTGAAGATGCTGGCATCGTAAAAGCAAGCCTTGAGGCGAGGGGAGGTGGTAACTTAACACTGATTTATGAAGAGGGGGAACTTGTATTTAATTCGACTCCTGCCGTAGAAATAAATCTACAATCAGGTACAAATACGGCCCCAGTGTTAAACTACATTTACATATTAAAGAGCACTGGACTACTGACCAGCAATATTACAGGTTTCCCAGACGAAACACATGTAAGCATCGGTACAGCTTTTATACAATCTCCTTCTAGTGTCGCCTTAATCGGGCCATATAAAACTCAAAACTGGAATGATTTTCTAATTGACACGGGCTCTCAAGGGAACGCAAGTAGTGCAAATTTTTGGATAAGAAACAGACCAGCCACATTTGTAGAAGGGATAGCCCTCACAACACAGACAACCACAAACGCAGGAGTTATAGACAATTTAAACTGTAGCACGACTTTGGGAAAAGTACTTCGGAGAAATTTGCAATCATTTCCAGCAAAGAACACGGCTACAGGAGATGAAATACTAGTTGTGAACGAACCGAGTAATCCATATAGGTTAATAAATGATTTGAACGAGATTGAAGATGATGCTAACGGGGGTAATCTTAGGGCTAACAATAGAAGATACAATTTAGTTTTGTGGGCTGCACAGAACAACAATGATGCGGATTGCAAGTACTTCGTAAACCTTCCATCGTTTAGTTATGGAAACGACAGCCAGGCTATTACAGACAGGGATAACAGTGCTAATTTATCGATACCTCAAGAATTTAACGGCGTGGGGTTTTTAATAGCAAGATTGACAGTACGTTACACAACCACCAATGGAGGGACATTAGCGGTGATTGGCACAGAAGACTTAAGAGGGACACCACCAAGCACAAGAGCTGGGGGAGGATCAGCAGGAGTCAATGGTGAATTTAGCGACCAGTCTTTCAGGGTGTTTGATTTTGACGACGTGACAAAAAAGATAGCTTTTGATGCTGGGAACATTTCAACAAGCACAACAAGAACAATAACGATGCCTGATGCTGACGTTGATTTAGGCGCTTTAGGTGGCGGAGATGATCAACTAACAATGCTTTTAGAAGAGACAGGGTTAGGTCTAGGAGGCGTGATTGGTGTTAACGGCAGGAATATTGGAAGAACATTACCTTGGGATGCTAGGGTTTACGCCATAGCCATAACGGGAGAAGTTAAAAGCTTCACTGGATCAAGCAACACTATAGATATAAGGTATTTTACTGGAACGGCAGCAATTGGAGAGGGTACAGGTGTTACAGGTCAAAGTGTAGTTATTCCAGCGTCATCCTTTCAAACCACGTACAACCAAACACTATTAATTCCTTCTGGAAGCGTTACGATATTCCCAGCAAACTCAAATGTGTTCGGGGTTCTTCCAAGTAGTAACCCAGGAATAACGATGAACTATATAGGTATACAAGTATTATTTAAAAGAGTGTAATGAATTTAGAATTTGAAATATCCGACGACCCAATAAGTACCCTTAAAAGAAAGGCAAGGTTGCCAATCAACCCAATCAACTATGAGGCTGAATTTACAAAAATGCAACTTTTAGTAAGTTATTGGGAAAATGATAGCGGGAATTATGGCAACAGGGTTTCTGGAAACGCTGAATTAGACCCTAAACAACGGTTTTCAGAGTACGAGGTTGTGATAATCGCAGGAGAACAAATGATAAACCCTTCGACTCAGCAAGAAATTCCAAAACGTTTCTTTGACGCAGAAAACCAAGAGGTTTTGGAAAATGATCCTAGCGCTGTTCGGTGGGAGTATGAGGAAGGCGGTATTTCAGAGTTCCTGTTTTACTCTTCTATAAAGCCATCCGATGTTGGGTTAGAAAACCCATCACTAATAGAGTTTCTTAACACTCTTTACGGATCTATAATTCAAACGGCAGACATAAAGAACAGGTTTAATTAAAATGGTTAATATAGGTTTAGCCATATCGGGAGGAGCTACTAAGATTGCCTTTTTTATAGGGGCTGTTTTAGGGCTGTTTAAAAAGATTCCTAAGTCTCAATTTAAGTATTTAATCGGGACAAGTTCAGGTGCTTTAGTAGTGTTCTGCATTGCTTTAAATCGTTTGGACATACTTAAAAAGTACGCTTATAACTACACATTAAAAACTATCTTTGGTCAAGACGTAAACAAAAACGTAAATCAAATAATTGGTTTTGTTCGTTTGCTTTCAAAGGGTTATATGTTTGAATACAAAGGATTGGAAAGAATATTGAACGAAGAAATAAACCAAAATGAATTTGATCATTATTTGTATGATAAATATTCTCCAACTTGTTATATCCATACATTCGATTTAGAGACTAATGAAAACGTTTATCACAACTTACATTCACTCACTTTAGACGAAGCAAAGAAAGCCGTATTAGCGAGTTGTAGTATACCATTTTGGGTAAAGGCTCAGAAAGTTAAAGATAAAAAAGAATTTGACGGGGGGATAGGCAAACACAACGCTTCTGAATGGCTTATACAAACGCATCACAAGGACATAGATATAATGTATAGCATCTATAGTCGAACCAAAGATATAGGCCTTTATAAATGGAATTTCACTTATAAGTTACTTCGATTATTAGATAGGGTATTTCAGGTATTCTCATTACATCAAAGTAAAAGAGATGAAATAGATACTGATGAAATTTGCAATAAAAACGCAATCGAACACCTTAAAATATTTCCGTCGTTTGTACTAACAAACTCTACCTTTGAGACTTCCATTGATAATAACAAAGAAATGTTTGAAGAGGGTTTAAAATCAGTTAAATTAGTGTTAAGAAAAAAAACTTAAAAAAGCAAATAGTAAAAGCGGATGCCTATCTATTTGTTGTTGAAATTTGATAGTTTCTAACAAAAATTAAGTTTAAAATTAAATAATAAAAAAATGGCTTGTTTAAAAGAGATCATTAATTCTGGGCTTCCAACTTGCGTGTTGAAGCCTGGAGTATTAGACGGTGCGATATTCGCACCTACATACGACGCAAACAAAAACCTCAACGCAATCCTAGATACAGACGTTTTAAACGCTGCATTCTTTGCTGACAAGGTTTCTAAAGCAACACCAAAGGATCAAAGATGGTATCCAGTGGATGCTTCAAGTGTTGAAGATGTAAACTACACAGAGGACGATCCAATTTCTCAGACCTTTTCAAGTGGTCGAATTGAGGTATTGGATAACGGAGCGGTGAACATATCGTTCTTAGTGGTTGACGTACCGCCTTCATATAAGCAGTTCTTTGAAAAGACTGTGAAAGGTCAGGACATATCAATTTACATTCCAGACAGTGAAGGTCAATTGATGGGTAAAGTTTCAGCGGATGGAACGAAGTTTTTACCGTTGAAAATCAACAAAGGCTCTGTGAACGTGAAGTTCACACCAAAGAACCTAGTAAACACTCAAACGAACCAATTGGAAGTTACTTTTCAGTTGAACAAATCTGAGCAATCAGAGTCTTTTGAGGTGTTAGCGGTTGACGGTGTTGACTTCACTACTTTGACGGGGATGTTGGATGTTGATGCGACAGTATCAGCTATCACCACAACTACATTCACGGTTGACACAAAGCTAAAATACAACAGATTTGCAGGTGATTTAAAGCTTGAAGGTCGTGTTTTGGCAGACTGGGCATTGTTCAACGATACAGACACCGCCTTTATCACCATTACAACTGCAACCGAGCAGGTTTCTAGTACGGGTGTTTATGATTTCGTAATACCTACACAAGATTCAGCAGACGTTCTTAGGTTAAGCCTTACAGATAATACTGCAAACGTTAACTTTGAACTAACTACAACAACGATTTTAATACCTTAAATTTAAAAGCCTCGGCTTATGGTCGGGGCTTTTTACAAAGCTTATGGAAATAGTAAAAATACAAGGAGTAGAAATTAATTTGGACGGTGCAAAACAAATGAAGAAGACTGAATTTGTGAAGGCATTTGATCGCATAGGAAGAGATGGTTCTACTATGTGGGACGAACTTCAAAAGATTATCAAGCCTAAAAAGTCTGAGGATTGAGCATAAAAGAAGCCTTTGCTCCTTTGTTGGAGTTAACGAGTAAAGTTGAAACTCTGAATATCGTTGATTTATTCGCAGAAGTAGCGGAAACAAAGGAGTTCAAAGAGTTTGTAGTCTTGTTAAATCAAGACAATCAACTTGAAAAAGGTGTAAATAGTGACGGTGTAAGGCTTGAAGAGGTCAGGAATGATCGACCAGGCTTAGGATATTCTAATTCTTATGCCTTACTAAGACAAAGAAAAGGGCTTTTAACCGATCGAATAACGCTTGATTTTACAGGGCGTTTTAGAAATAGTTTTGAAGTCAATGTAATTAAGAATGCAGACGAAGTTTTAATAGCAATAAATGCGAACACAATTAAAGAAGATAAAGATTTACGTAAGGTTTTTGGTCCTGAAATTTTGGGTCTTAGCGAGGAAAGCATTGAAATCCTCGTTGAGTTTACCCGTGAGGCTATTCAAAAGAACTTACGAAAACTTTTGGGTATCGCCTAATACTAGGTACTACGATAGTATAGAAGAACTCCCAGCGATTAACTACCTAAAGTTAAGGCTTGAAGGTGATTTAAAACAGCTTATAAAAGGGCGTGTTAAGATTGTGAACTTCTTGACAATAAAGAACATTAACGAGGCTTACATAAATGTGTGTGATCAAGTAAGGGAATGGAGGGGAATGGAGCGTGAAGAAAGGATACTAATAAGCATGAAGATAAAAGCCATTAAGCACATGCAAAGAGCTATTTTAGAAGACAACGCAAACGAGCGTATATTTGCTAAACTAATGGTTGATAAGATCGACAAAAGGATCAACGATAAAGAAGGCATAACGGTTTACGATACAGTTTTCGCACATAAAAAAAGAATGGGGCACAACTCGGATTTTAAAGTAATGAGCGCAAAGGAGTTTTTAAGCGATCTCGATAACCTGAATAAAGTCTATGGCGAATCCAATTAGTAGTAAAGACCTTTTTAAGGGCAATGTATTTTCAGATCAAGCCAAAGGAGCCGAAAACCTTGCTAATTCAGTACGTCAATTAATTAGCGCATTAGAGAGCCTCAAAGACCCAATTAAGGAAAGCGCAAAGGAAAGCAAGAAGTTTACTGATAGCATCAATTTAAAAAACATTGATACAAAGAAACTAATCCAGCTCGAAAAGGAATACGAAAAACTCAAAAAAGGGTTAAGCGATACTGAGAAGATTAATAAACAGCTAAAGAAATCACAAGCTGAATTAGTAGAGGCTACGGATGAACAAACAAAAAGCGAAAAAGACCTCTTAAAAGAAAAGCTAAAGCAGCAAAAAGCTAACAGGGAGCTAAAGAAGCAGATTGAGGCTGAAATAATCCTTGAAAACAAATCCATAAAGAATAAGGAAGAACTCAGGGAACGGATAAAAGCCTTAAGAATTGAGGGCGAACGTTTAGACCTTGGAAGCGAAGAGTTAGAAGCAAACAATGCTGAAATTGACAGGCTTACAGACCTATTAAAAGAAAACTCTGATCAGTTCATTCAGAACAAGATAAACATAGGTAATTATAAGAGCGCCACCGAAGGGCTTACAAACTCATTTGAAGACCAACAAAAGAGGCTAAAAATACTTACAGATGCTTACAAAAACGCAGTAGCACAAGGAAAAAAGAACACCAAAGAAACTAAGGAGATAAAAAAAGCTCTTGACGATCAAAAGGAAAGTTTAGAAAACGTTGAAAAAGCAACCAAGGACACTGAGAAAGCAAGCAAAAGACTAGGAACAGCAAGCAAGGCGCTAGGCATAGGTTTGATAATTGCAGCGGTCGCAAAGATAGGTGAGTTTTTCGGTCGTTCTCGTGAAGCTAGTTTAGAATCACAAAAAGCATTAGCAAACTTCACCGAGTCTTTAAAGGTGTTTTTTGCAGCGTTGGTAAATTCATTTGAAGGGGCGAAGGTTATATTCTCAGCGTTTGGGGAAAGTATAAGTTCAGTTTTTTTATCTATTGAAAAGGCATACTTAAACGTGCTTTTAACTCTTGCGGAAGGCAAAGACTTTTTCAGCGATCAAAGCGAAGAAATAAAATCCCTAAACGATCAAATAGGAGCTATTGACAAAAGGCAATCTGAATTGGCTAAATCATCAACCACGGTAGCAAAAGGCTATGAGATGATCCAAGAAGCATTTAAGGGCACAACCGAAACGGCAAGCGATGCAATAGATGCACAACAAGAGTTTTTAAAACTACAGTTAGAAACTGAAATATCAATAGAGAGACAAACTAGGGCTTTGGCTGGACTTCAAGAACAAAGGCAAATACTTCAAGACATTAGCGATGATGACACATTAGGATTTGAGACACGTGCCGTAGCGGTGCAGAAGGCACAAGCCGCAGCAATTGAGTTTGCAGAAAAAGAACAGGAGCTTTTAAAAACACGTGAAAAGCTAACTATCGAAGCCGTTAAACAAGATTTAAGGGTTTCAAAAGTATTAAGTGAGGATGAGCTTTTAAGAATAACCACAGGCGAACAATTAAACGAACTCATAAAGGATCGAGGAGTTGCTTTAAAACTAAACTCAGACAACGAGGCGGCATTTACCGAGGCGTTCACCAACCGTATTGATAAGGCGGTAGAAGTTCAAGCGTTTCAAAGGGATCAAGAAGAAAAGAACCGTAAAACGTTTAGAGATAGCTACGAGCAAAGAGTTGACATAATTGAAGAGTTTTCAGAGCTACAGTTTGCGCGTAATGAAGAGCTTTTACAGAGTGAAGAAATAACACAAGAAAAAAGGCTTAGATTACTAGCGGACAATGAAAAAATAAGTCAGGACCTTATAAAACGATCCACAGAGCTAACAATAAATCAAGCAAAACAATCTATTGATCTTAACCAAAGATTGACAGACTCGGAAAAAGAAACCGCAAATGCAAAACTTGATTCTTTAAATATTTCTGAATTGGTAGCGAATCAAAACCAAGAAGAGGTTTTTGCCAAAATTAGAGCTTTGGACCTTGGTGAGATTGAAGAAAAAAGGTTAAAAGAGTCTATCAAGATTAGACGTGAACAAATAAAGGCAAATAAAGAAAGTGCAAAGCAGGTTGAGGAAACCAACAAAAGAAACTTAGAACTCAATCAAGAAGTAGCAGCGCAAGAAGCGTTTTTAAATGGCGAAAAGATCAACAATGAAGAGGAGCTAAACAAAAGACTTGAAGAGCTTGAAAATGAACGTCTTGAAAATAAAAAAGAATCACTCAGACAAGAAATTCAGTTACTGCCTGAAAATTCAAATTTAAGACTTGAAAAAGAAGCGGAACTAAACGAGCTTTTAATCAATGAAGAAAAGAGGAGAATTGCAGAGGAGCAAAAACTTAGAGACGAAGAACTTGCAGCCGAAGAGAAACAAGCCGAACAACTAAAGAAAATACAAGAGGCAACTTTTGAGTTTATCGAAGACTTAACGTCAAGACAATTCGAAAAAAGAATTGAGCAGATTAACGCCGAAATCGAAGCTAATAAGATCAAACAAGACGAATTAAGGGACCTCGCAGCCCTTGGAAGTCAAAACGCCGAAGAAAACCTAGCCTTCGAAAAACAAAGAGGTCGTGAATTAGAGCTTGAAAGACAAAAAAACCAAGAACAACAAGCACGAACAGAGTTGTTTCTTGCCTTATTAAAGGCAACAAGTGCAAACATAGCAAACGGAGACGAGCCACAAGCGGCAATACTTAAAGCTTTATCAAGCGGTGCGGTACTTCAAAAGGCTGCAAATGTTTTACCGATCCCAGGCTTTTATGAAGGAACTGAAAATCTAACAAAAGGCGATGCGGTTGCGACTAGAAGTAAATCAAAAGACCCGTTCTTGATTTGGGGACACCCAGGAGAGCGTATAATAGACCACAAGAAAAATGCTGAACTAGGTAATTACTCAAATGAAGAACTAGTGAGTATTGTTAAGTCATTCGACAAAGGCATGAAGCTGCCACATATGACCAGCGTGAACAATTACAGCGTATCAATGCCTAATGAATTAACGGAAGAAATAAGGGCGCTTAAATCGCTATTCCCAAGGCTTGCAAGTGACTTAGATAAGCACACGGGTATAATGACAACCGCAATAAGACAGGGCAACAAAGTGACTACTAATAAACGTCGTACAAGATGAGCCGTGAAAAAGTCAATTTCAGTATAAAAGGCAACCCTGTTGAAGGCATTGAAGACTGGGAAGGCATAACCCTAAAGGCTAATTTTAACAGCCTCTCACAGGGCGGAACGGTCACAAGTGATGCTTTTTTATTGGTTCGAGATGCACGGGATGTCGTATGGAACGACGTACAAAACGGGAATATATTCGTAGGTCGAGACTTCCAGATACGAATAGACGACAGGTTCAATAATAGTTTAACGGCTTTTAACGGGTTAATCAGTGAGCAATTAGAGTTCATAAACGAAAACCAAAAAGGAAAGCCGACAAAGATTAGCGCACGGATTCAAAAGAATAATTCAATTGAGGAACTAAGGACTTTATTAGATGGCACAACGTACGGCTTTTTAGAAAACCAAGGATTTATCACATCTTCAAACGGTCAATTCGTCAATATAATAACTATTGATCCAGAAGCCGAGAGCAAGTTGTTCGCTATTGCTTTGTTAGGTACGCTTACGGCTATTCAAATTGGCCAAAGTATAAAAGACTTTGCAAAGGATACGGCCACAGTTGTTGGTATTGCTTCGGGATCATTAACAGGCACGGTCGGTGCAGCTATTTTTGCAGGACTTTCAGCACTGGCAAACGTTGCCTTTGCAGCTATACTATTAAACGCGTTCTTGCAAATAGGAAATGAAGCGTTTCAACTCTTGTACCCAAAACTTCGAAGGCAAAAAGCGTTAAGCATTAAGGAACTGTTAGAAATACCACTAAACAAGTTCGGTTATAACTTGACTACGAACATAACCGATATGGATTTATTACGTATAATACCTAGTAATCCAAATGGCGAAAACGATATTGATATTGGAACCCCTCAAACGAAAGACTTTGGTTACTTTGTTGGTGAGTTCTTTGATTTTGTACTCGATCTTTTTAACGCCAAAGCGACAGTCATTAACGGCAACGAAGTTGTAATACTAAACAAGCAAGACCGGTATTGGAAGAAAGCAAGCACCGTAAAACTAAAAGACGTTAAAGCCGAATCTTTTAGGTACAACACCGATGAACTAGTAGCAAACAGAGTTTACGCATTTGATTTTGACCTAAGCAATGAGTATTCGATAACTGACCGAAAAGACGCTGTTTATCAAGTTATCACAGCGCAAGACCCATCCGTTGACAGCTCAGGAAAGGATTTGATTAAGGGATTAGAGGAAACAACTTGGAACTACTCATTAGTGTCTCGTAAAGACGGATTAAACAATCTCGAACAAGCACTAAAGGCACTTGGCAAAACGATTGACAACGCCGTTAACTTCTTCGGCGGACGTAGCAATCTAGAATCAAGAGTTAGACAGCGTGACGGGGCGATAAAAGTAAGCCAAACGATAACCAGTAAACCTTCGATAGCGCCTATTGTCGGTGGCAAATTACCGAGCAACCATAAAGAGTTGCTAAACGCCGAAGTCATAGAAAAAAAATACCACTTTGGAAAGTCCTTTGTAAGAAACAATTTCATCGGTCAAAAAAAAGTTGTAAATTTAATAAACGTTCCATTCACGCTGAACGATTTTGTAAAAACCTTGGAAACGGGGTTGATACAAACAGCGCAGGGAGTGTTTGTAGAGGTTGACGAAGACGAGGACGGTATCGAGTGGGAAGTTGCAACACAGACGGCAACAATAACCTATAGAGAGCCGTTTGTTTACACGAATAAACTAAAAGAAATTGAAGTCAAAAACGCATAATACTAACAGGATATTCGAAGACCTCAATAAGTCAATAGAGCAATTAGCAGCGCAATACTCAAAAGCTCGTGAAATTAGTTATAATGATTTAGGAATCAAGAAAGACAGCAAAGAAGACAAGTGTTTGTCTTTGTACATGGGCAAAATGAACCTTTCAGCGTTTAAAAACGTACCTTTGAGCGACGCTTTCAAACGTGTTACGGCTTACTCACTAGACTACACAAACGCTATTAAGGCTTTGAACGGTCAAGAAATTGACGAAAAAGAAATAAACGATATGGATTTGTTTAACGAGGCTTTAAATATTTGTAAATAATGCCACAACAAGTCATTGTAAGGGATCGTAAATACTTTTTTCAGCATTCAAACGGAGACAGCTTTTTGATTAATCCGAGCAATTTTAGTTCGCATTTATCAGGCAATGTATTTGAAAAAGTAAAGGCGGTTTTTACGGTTCAGGCATCGTGGTTTGATCGTTTTGTTGATTCTAAAAGAATAAACAGGGGCGGCGGAGTTGTTGAGATAATAAAAGAGGGGCAAAACTTCGATCAAACTTTTGCTGTGGGTGACAGCATAACACTCAACATAGTTAGTGTAAACGTTTATACTGGCGATGTTATTTATGTCGGTACAGACAGGATAATATTAGATAATTTCTCGGACCCCGCTATACCGTCAGACGAAAGCAATTCGTCTGAATATTGGATGAAGGGAACAACGCTTTTAACTGCTTTAAATTATACTTATGGCTTCCCAGAGAACGAGGACCCATATTCAACGATTTCAAGACTTACTGGAGTAGATCAGGCGTTTTTTATAAACGAAATCGACGGAACTTTAAAAATAGGAACAGCAAAAGGGGCTATTAAAGGACACATAACAGGAGGTTTAAAAGTAAAGTACTTAGGAGCCACAAGGGATGATGATTTGAGCGGGACATACCTAACTGTTCAAAACTTCGAAATAGAGCAGGAATTTAGGTTATTGCCAAACTACCAAGAGGGCGAGCTTTCAAACATTCAGAACATTTTAGCGCCTGAGTTATTCGCAGGAGAAAGGACCATAAAACAGGTTTTAGGGCTTGACTTTAGGCGAACACTTAACAACCCTAACACATCAAAGATAGGGCAAGACGAAGGCTTTCTTGGATCGGTTGGATGGTTTAACGAGAACTTTAACGGGTTACCGAATAATTATAGTTTTGAAAATCTTACAAAGACACTACAAAGCAACGGTTTGCCCGTTTCTAGTGTTGATATTGGCGATATTACCGAGGTACAATTTGACATCGTGGATGCAAACGGTGGTTTTATTGCTGGGCAACCATTCGTATTAAACCACGTTTATTTGCCCCTTGAGTCGGTCTATTCAGTGAGTACAGTTGATTTCGATGAGACATGGATAGCTGAAAGCTTTAGAGTGATTGAGGGTGCAGCGGTCGCAAGTGGTTCGATAATTAAAAACGCTCAGGTAACGATCCAAAGCGCAACACGTGTAACGGTTAATTATGAGCTAAGTTATAGCCCATCACAAGGCGAACGACTAGCTATAGGAGACTACTACCATTTATTTGTGTTAGTAGGCAGCGATCCAGCTAATGTGAACGACAGCGACAAAGTACAGCTATCAATTGAACTAGGGCAGTTCGATAAAAACACAGACGTTGACGGGCTAATCTCTTTGGATTCTTTTTTGATTACTAACCTACGTAAAGAGCAAAGAACAAATTACATAGGAGCTATTGAAGACAGTTTAATTGCAGACATTAGATTGAGTACCGATTTATCTTTAGGTGCTACAATTGATACTTGGAGCTTTGCGGTAATAGCTTACAACCCAACCACATTAGATTACTTTGTTATAGATCAAAGAGAGTTGAATAGTTCGTTTATAGCTTTACCTAGTGGTGGGCAACCTGTTGACCGTCAATTTATAGAGTTTAGCGAGCAGGCTGGTTTCGTGGTTGAAGATCAAGACTATAATTTAATCGAAGTTAAAAGCGACACATTCGACGGTACAAACCAATTTTATGATATTAAGGTAGGCTTTAAGATACCTTGGCAGGACAACCAAGCTATTGACGCAAATATTGCGTTCTTTGATTCTACAAAGCAGAACAACGGACTGAATAAAAACGCTTCTAATTACTCAAACGAAAACGGGTACGAGGTTAGGTTTGCTTTAATAGCTGAAATGTTTACGCCTGAAAGTATTGGTAATACAACTTATTTAATAACTAACCAAGGAAACGAGATTTACAATTACGATGAAGTTATATAATGGCAGATTTTAGTTGCGAAATAAAGTATTTTACAGATACGGGGACCGAAATAACGGGGCGTTATTTAAGTGTAGGCTTGACCACGGTGAAAGCAATATTTACGCAGTTATCAGGTACGCCCGTACTAGGCGAAAACGGTTGTATTATTCGTTTGGATGTTATTGATAGTTTAAACCAAGCTTCGATAATAGAGATTGAACAAAGTTTAATTACCGAATCAATAGACGGTAATGATGTCATTTTTGAAACCATTATAGATGGTTCAACACTTTCGCAATTGCCAAAGATTAGTACAAGGATTTACCCAAGCGAAGAACCATTTGTCCCACGTGCTTACAGTAGCGCATATTCAAACGCATACGGATGATAATAATAGAAGGAAATAACGGCGCGCCAATGTTGGGTTCTGGTTTGGTATGTGAATCATCCCCACAACCATTAATAGTAAACACACCTAAACAACAAATAGACGTTTGTTTTTTTGATTTTGAGCCTGAATATTTTGAATGGGCATTTTACGACCTTTCGGAACCAAACAACGAATATAAAAATGACTTTTTTGCTCCTTTGGTCGAGGTTCCTTTATCGAGCGATACGGTAACATTTACGCTTTTTAGAGGCTCTCAGGAAACAATATTAAACGATGATACATATGGCACATATTACCCGTTTGGAAGCCTTAACAAGACAGTTAACGGCGTTACGTTTCACGAGTTAAAAACAGGGTATAAAATTAATTGGGGATTAGTCGGGTCAATATTGGGCAATGGAGATTACAAACTAAAAATAAGCGGAACCAATGCAGGTGTAGACTTTGAGGTGTTTAGTCACATATTTAGCGTAGGGACTTATGACGTAGAAAAAGCAGACGGCACAGTAAAAATTCAAAGTACGCACAACGGATGTGTTGAGGGTGGTTTTGATTACACGCAATTAAACTGGAAACGATCTGTAAGGATAGCAGGTGAATTTGGTAAACCTGAGCCACAATTTGAAGAGAATAACTTTATAACGCCATCAAATAAGGTTGTGCAGATAACCGCCGAAATGCCGTATCAATTTACTTTATTAACTGACTTGCTGCCATCTTATATTTGGGGTCCAATAATTCAAGATAAGTATTTAGCGGATGAACTATTTATAAGTGATTATAACAAGTTGACGGCTGGAAAAGACGACAAGTTAAACACCAATAACCCTTTAGGCGGTCCTAGTTTATTTGATAAACGACCAGTAAGATTGGCCGAAAGTCCGAGTTTAACGCATTACGACAACAACACAAGAAGTAATTTTGAAGCTGTTTTCATTGATGCTATAAAAGAACCGAAAAAATTTATGTAAATTGTAAAATATGCCAGGAGTAAGTAAGAGTTTTGCAGATTTAGAAGCAGATGACACTAATATATATTTACCAGATAATTTATCTGGTGAAGTTGACCCAGTAGAACACAGGCAGTCAAATTTGAATTGGGGCGCTTCTACGATCAATAGAATCGACGACAATTTAGATACTAACAAAATAGCCGACGCAGGGGACGGATCGACGGAGTACACGGTTGACCCATTCTCTTCAATAGATTTAGACTCTATTGTAAACAATAATAAGCTGCCTAACATAAAGCTAATAAAGGATAATTTTATACGAGGCGCTGTAGTCTCTGATGCTTATGCCTTTGTTGATGAAAACGGAAACGACACAACTGCCGAGGTTGGCAACCCTTTTTTACCTTTTGCTACTTTTACAGCAGCTTTGTCAGCGCTTCCAATAAACAATTTTGCAATCACCGCTCTTGGAGGCGTGTTTACAGAGGACATCACAGTTACGTCTAGGAGTAACTTCACCATTAACATAATTAGTTGCACGTTAAATGGATTTGTTTTTTTCAATAACTCGCCAAGTGGAACATTAGAATTAAGTGGCACTACCGTTAACGGCAGACTGGTTCTATCTAATCTTTGTCGGGTAAACGGAGGTAGAATAGTTAATAGCTCATCATTTCAATCTTTGTCAGTTGGTGAGGGGTCGTTTGTTTACGGTGTTGATGTGTCAAGTTCTTCTACTGGGTTTGCTTTTATAACGCCGTCCACCTTTGACTCAAACAATAGATCAATAATACAGAATTGTCGAATAGTCTCAGCCATATCGACCGCCATTGACGACGCTAGGGGTTGTCATTTTGTAAACTGCGAAATAAAAGGAACTAGGGGGTTTGTTGCAAAGTCAGGAACTACTAATGAACAACTTTGTAAATTTACTTCTTGCAGAATTACAGGTACTACTTCACAGGCAATGAGCGGGGAGAATGGGTCTTTACAGGGTATTTTTGAAAATTGCAGAATAGAGTCAGAAAGCGTCTCGTCTTTATTGCTGGGAGGCAGCCCTTTAAATTTGTTCTTTAAAAATTGTGATATTATCGGCGACACAAACTGCATAGACGTAAATAACGACATAAATAGAGCTGGAAACGACAATGTTTATGAATCTTGTAGATTTTACGCTGGGTCTGGTGTTATAATAAGCGAAGGAACAATGGCCGTAGACACGGGGTTTACTAGAATGATTAACTGCACGCTTAACAAAGCTTTTTCAACATCTTTTCCAGCAAGACATTTTGAATATAACACGACAACTATTGTAGGTTTAACAGAGGTTCCAATTTAATAGATATGATTGAATTAATAAATAACGACGTATATTTTCAAAAAACAAGAGGTGTTTTTTGGAGAATAAAAAACGAAAATAGACCCGACTCAATGCCAGGTAGAAACATTGGCATACAAGTCAAAGAGGATGGGGTGGACTTCTTTTATATTTTTAACAAAATGATCGATGAGCCATCGAACGGAATAGCTTTAGTAGAGTTTAAAAAACTAAAAATGGCTAACAATTTAGAAGAGTTTACTGATATTTCAACGATCCCTATCAAACTCAGATCAACTGTTCCAGTCGACGAAAACGGGGTTGAATTACCCGCTTTTGAGTATGAACACGAAGGGGAGACTATAACAGCCTATAGCAACGATTACGATTTTTTCAGAGAGCTAATGTATAACGGTAATGAAGTAGTTTTAAAAGACCTTATAGTAGCCTACATGGTGAAGTTTTTTGTCACAATACCAAGCGGACAATAAACACTATTGAATCAAACTGAAGCCAAAATAGTTTGAACGAAGAAATGAACGATAAAATGATAAATAGATTAACCGTACTACTTGAAAGTGGCGGTTTTGCGACATGGATCGCAATAGACTTAGTTACATGGAATGAAAGGCTTGAATTTGCGTTAAAATTATTATCGTTAATTTCATTTATTTTGGTGATAATTATAAACTTTGATAAGGTTAAAAAACTATTTAAGGGCGAAAAAGATGGAAGCGATAGTAAGACTAAAGAGGACTGAAAAGAGTAATTACCAGTGTGTAGGAACGGTAAGCGTAGAGATAGAGGGAGTGACGGTGTTCACTGCGAAATCTATAGAACGAGGAGACAATGACAATCAGGCGAGAATATCGTGCTTTCCTGAAGGCGTTTATCCTATTGTTTTGGAATACTCTAATAGATTTAAAGCCGATTTATGGGAGATAAAAAACGTAGTTGGTAGATCAGAGTGTAAATTTCATGCTGCCAACTATTCTAGACAGCTAAACGGGTGTGTAGCTTTAGGTCGTAAATTGGTGGACATTGACGGTGACGGAGAGAAAGATGTAACTAGTAGCCGCGACACTATGGAAGACTTTCACAGGGCTTTAAATGGTTTTAAATACGCTATCTTAACGGTCGAATAATG
>Ga0307376_10000898_pt1 | contig 34574 bp, 41 predicted proteins | sample TR2MG_FD_202536 | JGI IMG/M metagenome (GOLD analysis project Ga0307376, IMG submission 202536) | Soil microbial communities from Risofladan, Vaasa, Finland - TR-2 | ecosystem: Environmental > Terrestrial > Soil > Coastal area > Acid sulfate soil | place: Finland: Risofladan, Vaasa | collected...
ATTGCTGAAATTGATTATTTCCGGAAAATACCAAGAAATTAATGATAAGTGGTTTAAATCATGACCAACAACATTCTTTTGTGTATAGCTTCAGGTCTATTAATTATCATGGTAATCATGATATATTAGTCGAACCGTTTTGCAATTGTAAATTTCTCTGGGGGTTATAATGGGCAGCAAAGAATCGGCGTTCGGTGCATTCATAAGCTAAAAACATGGCCGCAATTCGCTTGTGGTGTTAAGAGCTTTGAGCTTCGTAAGGATGATCTGCCCCAATATGATGTCCCGGATAGATGTCCTATTTTTGAAAACTTGGCTATCAGGTAATGTTAAAATGCGGAAAATCTTCGAATTCTATTGCACTGAGTGCCATAAATATTTTGATGTTAAACTTAATGTATCAATAAATGGCGATAGAAGAATCCATTGCCCTAATTGTGACCATATTCATTATCGAGTAATTACTGATGGCTGCATAACCGATACCAGAATGTCTGAAAAAAGTGATAGCATGCTTGTGGAAGATATCAGACCCATGAAAGCTTCTTGCCGTGACTATCAAAAGGAAAAGGCAGAAGATATGGCGGAGGATCTATCAGGATTTATGCACCGTTTATGGAAAGATATTGCCTATAAAACTTAGGGAAAGGATAGACATATGAGCAGTAAAACTATTCCGTTTATAAGTACCAGCAAGAAAAGAAAAAGAAATACCAAAGATCCCGATATTCCTATAGATGTGGGCACTATAGGGGACCTGAAATATTCTGTATATCGTAGAGGTATCATACATATCTACGATGACACTCTCACATTCAAAAAAGACTGTAATGTCTTTGAGGATCTTATCAAAAAAATGGATCCTATGAATATGAAAGACGGTTCGGAAAAGGAGATATCTGGTAGTGGAGATAATGCCGATCTGATTTTCATCAAAGAAAAAGGCGAAATAAAATTATCCCTCAAAGAAAAACCCATAGGTATCATCGATTCCCTTAAAAAAATAATCAATAAGGCAAAAAGGGGGTAAATAATAATTTTATGCTTCGTGATATTGCTATAATCGTATCGTGAGTATGTATAATAGGTCACCTTGTCACGTTTTCATCGTGGTGCGAAGAGCACCTTAAAAGCAAAAAGGGGTAAGTAATAATTATGGATACTTTAGTGATGGATCAACGTATTGTCTGGAATAGTAGCCGCTTAAAAGAAATAGATGAGGCCAAAAAAACTATTGTGGCTTACAAAAGAAAAGGCCATAAAATAGTTCTTCCGGACGGTAGCCCTATGCTCCGATTCAATGCCAATTTCGAAGAAGTCATTATCAAAGCAGAAAGAGTATCCGGGAGCATCCTGAGAATCCTTAATGAAAAAGGGGATGAAAGACTGGCATGGAACCGGGATAATGGTCTTGAAGCTATGCAGGCTAAAGAGAAGTTCACAGAACTCCTGAATAAAGGCTACATTGCTTACAGTGTGGATTTAGAGGGGAATAAAAAGAACAAAATTGAAGAATTTGATGTGGACGCAGAAGAGATTTTGATGGTCCCTCCTACCATGAAAGGGTAAAATGATATGGGCGGTACAAATCAGATATCAACAAATAATGGCTTACGGATGCATATTAACAATGGAGACGTACATATCCATGATGATGCTAATAGCCATAAATTTATTTCTCCTTGCAAAATCTTCAAAAAGGATGCACAGGAAGCTATAGACGCCCTGTCCAGACGCTCTGAAGGAGTCTCAAAAATAAAAGGTACAACGGGCACAATCCTATACCTTTTAAGAGACGGAAAAGATTATCATATGTTTCTTTCCGGGTCATCCATGAAAACAGAGTTAAAAAAATTCATTAAGGATTGCTAATGACTACTCTCAGATCACTATTTTATTTTTATGGAACAGAATACAAAACTGCTGCCATCACTTCTAATGTTACGTATGACCCATATATCACCAATTATTATTCGACTACAGAAACCAATATAGATACAGATACAGTCGAACGTTTTCGGGCATTCATTAGCACGTCAGATACTTTTTATGCTACATATGGATATGACTATTATGCTCCTTATCCAGTAAATGCTACTTATCCAGTAAATGCTCCTTATTATCCAGCAATAAAATCTTTTCAGCATAAATTTAATATGCAGCCCAATATAAAGACCCGGGCACATTTAATAATATTCAAGAAAGAAACAAATAAAGAGAAGACGGCAATTGATACCCTGCGGGAAATGATTACTGAGCTGGAATTCCGCAAATACATCAAATATGGATTCATCCTGGTAAAAGGTAAAAGTGGAAGAGTTTATCAGATATTCCGGAATAAATACCATACCAAAGTCTATGAAAATGGTGTGCTGGTAGAAGAAATCTGTGTCCGTATAAAGGATAAAGAGATACCTCCAACAGACAATGTCATAGCCTTTAAAATAATGGTAGAAGCAGATGAAGCTTACTTCCATCAAATAGGGAATGTCTATAACATGAAGAAAGCAGCATGAAAGCAACATAAAGCCTCAGCTTAAAGTGAGAAAATAATGGTAGATCAAACAGAAGCAAATCTCATGATGGAGTCTATTTATGACGCTCTCCATGAAGTACGAAAATATAATACTTATAATACTTCAGTAGAAAAGATAGTACTGGAAAGAGATAAATATTATAAACTGGCTACGTCTAAAGACTTTTTGATAAGCTATTATAACAACCCCCTTCTCATGCAAAGACGGAATGCTGTAAAAGGAGAAAAAACAATAGGAGTCCTGTGGGGAATGCCGCTCGAACTGGGAGAAAAATCGAGAATTTATAGTAAGCATAACCCCAGGCACTCTGCGGCATACTCTTGGTTTCCTTCCCTTACATATGGTCTGCCTCCTGGAACTGATGAGGGTTTCTCAGTAGAGATACAATTTGATGGCATCAAGTATAAAATACGACGACTAAAGAATAATTTAACGATCATAGTAAAAAGCAGAGCTGAATTCTTTGGTACTATACCTAAAAATGAATGGACTGCAATAGACACTCTACGTGAAATAATCACCGAAAAAGAATTCCGGAACTATTTGAGATACGGTTTTATATTGGTAAAAGGTAAAAGTGGAAAAGTTTATCAGATATTCCGGAATAAACATCATATTAAAGTCTGGTTAAATGGGAAAGTAATAGAAGAGGTGTGTGTCAGGATTAAAAACGGTAAAATACCCCCAACAGACAATGTCATAGCCTTTAAAATAATGGTAGAAGCAGATGAAGCTTACTTCCATCAAATAGGGAATGTCTATAAAATGAGGCAAGCAACATGACTCAACAATTAAATCTCTCTCGTGCAGCTCTTAACGACCTGGAAGATGCACTTATGGCTTTGAAGATACAAATAGCTCCTAAAAATCCAGACCTTTTTGAAGCTGTGGCGAAAACCTACAAAAAAGACATAAAAAAAATACGAGAAGAAATTGATACCCTTATAGGTTTAAAGGAGTAGTATAATGCATGCCCCAGAAATAATCTGTCTTAATTTTAACCCTGAAGAGTCAGAAGATGAAAAAATCAGAGAAATATTCAGAAATCGTATAGCCAGAATATTATGGTGCTGCTTGAGAAATAACCACGTTACTGACCAATATTTTAATAATATAGTCCTTGAAGTAACAGAAGAAATAAATGATTCTTTGACATATGATGATTTTTTGAAAAAGGCCGCTAAATTAACAAAACTTTACGGTCGTTGTACTGTTGATGAAGGATCACGAATAGACAATGAATTTTGGGGCGATGTCTTTAAGGCCATAAAAGGAAAACGCTGTTTTCAGTACAAACAAGTCAAAGAGGAGGAAATTGAAGAAGCTTATCCCCCGGGATGGAAGCACTGCACTATTCATCTTAATCCGGAAACCGGAGAAATGCACAGTGATGGTGACCACTCAGTAAGAGAATGGATACAGGATAGATTAATAAGCCCTGATATTGCTGTAGCATCAAGAGAGAAAATTGAAAACTTGACGCATAAAATAAAATTGGCCCTTGGTGAAATACATGAACTTAAAACGGACTAACTCGATTAATGAAAGCAATAATAAAAAAAGCTCACATGTTAAGGCGGGCTGTAGAGGAGCAGACCTCTCAATATTATCATAGTACTCCTTTAGTGGAAAGTACCCACCGATTAAAACTAAAAACCAGTGCTCATTCCTTTAGGCTTAAATACGGCCTGAAAGATTTAATGCTAATAGGAGCTATTACTGAAAATCCTATCCTTCTTACAGGAGGAACGGATCTTGGTAAAACTGCTCTTTCCTGCATGATGATGAATAGCTTATTCGGAAAAGAGGAAGAAGGATGGCATCGTCTTGATTTTGACCTTGATTTCGGGAAAGATGCTTTTACTAATGTCCATTCCGATTTTTTCCATGAATCAGGAAAGTCCCTTCAAGACCTCTATAGTATTCATAAATGGATGAGATTACCCGGCTTCATTGCTGATGAGCTTAATGGTGGCCATTCAAAGGTCATCAGAAAAGCCATCCATATTATAAAAGAAAAAGATATTACCCTTGCAGACGGTCGTAGAGTAAAAATAGGATGTGGCATAGAGGATGAAAAAACATACCAATACCAGATAGCCACTATTAATGAAGGCAGCGAATATAGTGGTACTTTTGAAATGGATAAGGCTTTAAGAAGAAGAACCACTATTGAAATACCTCTCGATATATTCAAGGCATCCCCACTAGACCTCTTTAAGATGAAACGTTCCTCAAATTTGAAAATAGAGCTGAAAAATACTACAAGCCACTTTAAAGATATTTTGGATATTTTCAAAGCGGCAAAGAGTATAAAGCTTCATCCGGCTGCAGAACTCTTTCTATCTTTTCTGGAAGCTCTGGATTATTGTGAGTATTCTCCCACAAAAACTAAAAGCGGACTTGAAAAAAGAGGCGACTCTATACGGTATATTTGCTCTAAAAAAATCGATGAGGCCCCAATGGGATGCCGCTATTTAAAGCTATTAAAGGAAGAACTATGCCCTCATATTTTCGGTATTTCACCGGGCCTCTCAAAAGATATGATATCTGTAGCCCAGGGAGCAGCTATAATAAGAGCTGTGAAATTTGCCGAAGTGCTTCACGATATTAAAGAGGGGAATAGTTATTATCTGGACAGTAGCAGAGATTCTTTCATTGATAGTTTAAAGATGTATGTCGATTCAGAGGAAGAAAATTTATATGAGGCAGCTCTTACGAAATATATTAATGACCTTGAGGTCGAATATGAAGACCTGGTAGATATAGCCCCTTTCGTTATATATTCAAAAGTTGGTATGTCAAAAGTGTGGTTGGAAAAAAATTGTAATGGAAATGTTTATCAAGGACTCCAGATATTAATAAAAGAGGCATGTGATAAGTATAAAGAGGGTATCAAAAGAATTGATATGAGTAATGTTGAAATTAATATGGATCTTCATAATCTCATGAGTGAAAATAATCCATGGTTATTACAGGCTCTCAAACCTTATACCATGACAGAACAAAAAACAGGTAGCATTTTGGATTATGTTTGATAGATTTAAAGAGATACTTCTTCCTGAACGAGTCAAACCTTCCTTTAATTCGACCCTTAAAGGAATAGTCATCAGAGCTGTCTCCTCTTATTTAGCAGAAAAAAAAGAAACCGGTACTTTTTATCTTTTTAAAGGAAAAGACATCCTTATTAAAATAGGAATAAACAAAGATTCTTTATATCCCTTCATGTTCTCTTTTCTCTGTGAAGGCTTTACTAAAACCCTGAAATACCTTAATGAAAAACAAGGATACGTTACTCTTGAGGGGCCAAGTTTTCGAAAAACGGAAGATTGCCGGGAAATTAATCCTGTATATCTACTGATAGAACATATGCCAAAAAATAGGATTGATGCCATAACATTAAATAGCTCTTTTTATGAAAAGGAAGATGTAAGGAATTCTTTATTCTCAGAAGACATAAGAATTCTTCTTAATAAAGGCCATTATAAAATTCATTATAATATCACCTCTCAAAATCAGAGTCTGCCTCTTTCTGATGAATGTGCAGCAAAAATTTCTGCCGTATATAACGAGATAATAATTACAGATGATCTTGAGGCATGCTATGACTGATTATACCTCAAAAGTCATATCAATAGCAGATTCCCGGATAAAGTCTTATCATAGTGTAGAAGTGACTTTTACAGATGATGGTCCTCTGGCTTTTGCTTTTATAACTTTCAAGGACTGGAAAATATACATTTTCCTGGCTAATAATTTCAGAGAATATCTAACAGAAATAATAGGCAAATATGAGATACAAATGCCTATTGAAAAAATTGAAGACCTTTTTCTCAAATTCATGGTAACACATGAATATGGCCATTTTTCCATCTGTCCTTATGACTATTATAATTACGATAAAATAGTCAGAGTCATGCACCGCTATATAGAGCCACGTCTACTATCAAAAATAAGGATAAAAGAGGTCTGTGCAAACATAGGTAATATGTTCATGGATACGATAGTAAATGCAGAGATGTCCCGCCAATATGATGACTATAATCAAGGAATGCTACTTTTTTATCTTATAAGCCATCTTTATGATAGAAAAAAATCAAAATCATTCTTTAAATTCTTTCATCGTATTCCTAAATGCATAACTTCTTTTATGCAATCAAATATGGCTTTATGTAATATAAAACGAGATGAAGCAAACCAACTAAATAAATTTTACAGCCTTTTATATGGGTGCAGCCATAGAACTCTCTTTGTCATAATAAATATTTTCATCCGTGATAAAAAAGAGACTGAAAAAGTAATGGCAGGAAAAGGGACTCCTTCCACTACTCTTAAGATGATCGATAAATCTTTATGGGAAATTATGGTAGAGGAATATACTAAAATAATTTTTCCCTTAATAAAAGATGAGGGTAAGGATAAATTCTCCAACTCATTTACAAAAAATGAAGGAAAGGGGAACGGACAGTCTCAAGACAAGCCAAAAAATTCCGGTAATGATGGAAAAGAGGAAGAGAAAAAACCGGATAAGAGTAATGATGGAAAAGAGGAAGAGAAAAAACCGGATAAGAGTAATGATGGAAAAGAGGAAGAGAAAAAACCGGATAAGAGTAATGATGGAAAGGATCAAAAGCCTGAGAAAAAGGACAGTGAAAGCTCTAAAGAAGAGAAGGAAGATAATAAAAGCCCTTTAGAGAAAATTTTAGAGAATATAGCTAAAGAACAGAGTTCTCATCATTATATAGAGATGAAAATAGAAGACTATATACGTCTCGATAATTATTATAAGGGTCTTGCTAAACCTTTAAAAATTCTATCAGATATTGAGACAAAGAAAAAATCTCATAGTTATAATGTCAGAATAGGATGTGAAGAAATCAGCCCTGTTGATTTTAGTCCTAAAAATATAGAATGGTCTGCTACAAGAATGCTTGATAATAAAGTTCACATTTTTCAAAAACCGGATAAGCTCGAAATAAGCAATGAAATACAGATTGAAAGGTCTCAAAAGGGCTTTCCAGATATGTGCTTTATTATTGATAGTAGCATGAGTATGGAGTTTGAGCCCTATGAGCAAACCGGCGACTACCATTATGCTGTTCTGGCTGTCTATAATATTATAGAATACCTTGCCAGGAATAATCTTTTGAGCCTCCTTAATTTCTCTGCCATCAACTTTTCAAAGGAAACTATATATTCAGGATGGCATCCATACACTCATCTGGACAAAGTTAAGAGGGCCCTCCTTAAATATCAGGGAGATTTTACAACTCTGGATTCTAAGATATTAAAACAGGTAGCAGAAGAAAGAAAAGACAACTTTATTCTTTTCATACTTACTGATTCCGGGTTTAATAAAAAAGAGATAGCCATAGAAGTAGGCGACACTCTAATAGATATAGCAAATGGAGGGTATGCTTCCGTATTTCATTTCCAGATGGGATATGACCTGAACGGTTTCTCTCATAGATTAAAAAGAAATAATATCCCTGTATTAGAGATATCATCAGCAGAAGATTTTATGCATTTGTCTCTTCAATTCACCAAAGAATTATACGGAAAAGTAATATGAGATATTATGACCAACTTTTAGTACAATGGATAAGTTGGGCTCTGAATAAACAGACTTTAAATAATGTTATCGAGTCCATTCGAGAAGGAAAAGCTATTGAGGCTAAAAGAGCCCCTTCAAATGTAGCTTATTTGAATAAAATACTCCGTGAAGAAATTATAAAACAATTTAAGGATAAAAGCAGACCTTTCCTTGAACTTATACTCAATTCCATAGACGCCCGACCTCCCAGCTTTATCGGTAAATACATAATAGATGTCAGAATAGGTTTCTGGTCTGTGAGAGTAAAGGATTATGGCATAGGAATGTCTCTGGATGAAATCCTTAAATACCTTATCATTCCTTTCAGCACTGAAAAAGAAGGAATAGAAGAAATAGGCAGATTCGGAGTAGGGTTCTTCTCAATACTATACTTCTGTCTGCATGGGTCTCCTATAAGCTTTTATACCCACACAGAAAAAGAAGCCTTTAAGTTAACTTTTTATTCTACTGAGGATTCTGTAACAGGGCTGCGATTGAGAGTTGATAAAATACAGAAATTTAAAAATAGAAGAGGGACAGAAATAATAATAAAAAAGTACCAGGAAGATGGTTTAAAAGACTATATAACTTCCAATCTCCAATCATTTTCAAACCATATAGCTATTATACGGATAAACAAAAAACAAATAAACGAGAAATATAGCTGGTATGGTAAAGAAGTCTCTCTTGAACTGAATGGAAAGAAATACAATCAGGTTGTTCAGATAGCTTTAAAACCAGATTCTTCTGCATCACGGCTTCTTGCTAATGGAGTCAAAGTGCAGGAATTCTCATCCGGGAATATAGATGTATCTTTTCCTCCTGCTATCAGATTAGTAGAAGGTCGGGATGAGTTTAAGATAGACGATAATTATAAGGCATGTACTGATAAAATATTTGAATGCTTTGAAGACCTTGTAAAGAATCCTCCATATGACCTAAAAGACCATAAAATGCCTGAAATTCTAGCAGACCTTGCAAAGGCTCTTGATATGGAAAAACTTTGTGCTATAAAAAACATAGCCTCTATAAAAGAAACCCTTTTAAAGGATAAAGAATATGTATTAACAAATGATGATTATTTTACTGCACAAGAATTTATGACTCCTTATATGTATAAAACTTTTGCGGTATCTCCAGAGGCTTATACACGATGGTCTGAAGAATACAAAGGATTTAAAGAATTTCTTTATGATCATCTGTCAATGGGGTTGACAGTGGAATCCCCGATTGGATATATAGGATTAATGCGTAATGCATACAGCGCTCTATCAGGGATGAACTATAATAATCTTCATCTTGTATACGGGCCAGAAGAATCACAAAGCCCTTTCATGTTCGCTCTTCCTGATATATATGTGAATCTTAATCATAATAAAGCCAAAGGGGAAGAGAATCCCCTTAAAAAATTATACTGCACTTTATTAACATTCAGGTATATAAATTCTCATCTTAATTCTTTTAAAGAAATAAGTTACCTGTTCGAATAATATTATGTCTGTATCAAAAAACTTTATAAAAAAATTCAAAGAGAAGAGTGACACAATTGAAGTGGCACTCAAAGACCTGGTCATGATTCAAATGACAGGAGATCTCGATAAATTCATTAGTCTTCTCACGAATAAAGGGGACATTAATTCCTATATTGAGGAAGTCAAAAAATCAGCCACTACATTAAAGCTCTTTAAAGGTATAATCGATAAGACCACTGAGGCACAATTCGGAAATAGATATACCTTCTTTCGTGAACTTGCTCAGAATTCTTTAGATTCATATGACTCTGATATCCCTGCTAATGATAGAAAAGTCTTGATTAAGGTAGAAGAAAAAGAGGATTATCTGATTGTTAATGTCCGGGATTATGGCAGCGGTATGGCCTTTGATTCTCTTCTTAAAGACCTTCTTATACCGTATAATTCCTCAAAAGAAATGGATCCGACCAAAATAGGAGAACATGGGATAGGGTGGTTCTCTATAGTAGATATATCAGATTTGGTAGGAGTAGTTACTCACAAGCCACGCCAAAAAAACGGGTCCGTGGCCTTCATATATAAAGATGACAATAATGACTGGAAAGCTTCTGTCTCTTCCAACTCACCGAATGGCTTTAGTGACCATAGCGTGACACATGGGACAGAAATAATAGCACATATACTTAAAAATAGGATAAATAAAAAAGAGGTTCTTCCCAATCTCTATAAATACATCGGAACAGTCCCGCAAATAAAAGGTGATATCCGTTATGAAAAAAATAGACGAATAAACAATATTGAAAATGATTATACAATACGAATATCAGAGTCTATTTCTGTAAAAAAAGAATCTGGCATCAGTATCGGTATTATAAGCCTTTATATAAGTAAAGAGTTCATTACTGAGCATAGAAAAGGCCAATTCCTTACTGAAAGGAACGCTTACAGATATAAAAACCTCAAAAATCTTCTTGTTACTCAACGAGGATTATACATCACAGAGCTTAAGAACCCTTTCCATGAAAAATCGGCTCATTATCTCTTATTTGGGAATCTAACTGCATTCGGAATACATCTTTGGGTAGACATCCCCGATTGTATAATGCTCACAAAAGGGCGTAATAACATTGTAGCGGAACATGTGCCTGCTATAGAAGAGGCGCTCTATATCTGCTTCGAAAATCTTTATCTGGATCGTATCCTGACTGACACATCCCTGTTAGACCACATATCAGGATCAATAATGGAAGGTATAGCTAACCTTTTCCATTTCAATTTTGGCACTGATATAGAAGCCTATGAAAGAAAAAGATACAGTCTTAAACGACGATTCTTATGTGGTCTGACAAAGACCTTAACTTTCATAGCAAGTATTGCACAAGGATTCTCAGGTAAAATAATAGACTCCTTTCAGACGATGAAAAACAAATTAAAAGAAGCCATCAAAATCATTCCATTGATAAAAAAACTGCCTGATAAAATATTGATGTCCTCCACCCTCGCTCTTATAGTTGTCATAGTACTGATTGTCTCGGCACTTTTTTGGCTTATTCCCCTTGAAAAAATAAAACTTTTTCTGGGATTATCAGCAAAAGTCTTAACGGTTGGATTTACAAGCGGCCTAATGCTGTTTGCTATAATAAAAATAAGCAAGCCCATTGCTGCCTTCATAGTGGCTCTACCCGAAATATTTATAATTAGTATCAATAAAATCCTATCAATAAGACTTATTATACCTACCCCTACCGGATTCAAAATTTCTTTTACTGGATTAAGAGAAGCCTTTTCCTCTTTTGCGGTATTCATGCTTAAACCGAGGCATTTCCCAAAAATAAAATTGCCCCCATCTATAACAAAACGCTTCTTTGAAGGGCTCGGATTTTTCCAGAACATGGATAAAAGAAAAGAGATGAAGAGGCAGAAAATAAGGAAAAAAATATCGAAGAAATATATGTCGGGTATATATAAAAACAGTTTCATGAGAAAAGTAATGAATAAAAGAATAATACCCGCTATAGAATTTCGTGAAATTGTAATAGAAGACAGTCCAAGAGAAAAAAAGAAATTAGGATTCTTTGAAGAAATCTTTAATGACATCTTAACCACAGTAGGATTTGATGGTAAAAATAATCTTCTTTATACAGAGAAGATAAGAGTAAGACTCAGCCGCTCTGAAATACGTCTTTCTGTAGATGAGTATATAGACGCACTATTAAAAAATAAAGTTAGAGCAAAGCATACTCTTCATACTGATAATCCTGCTCCTGGTATTTATGTGGATAGAAATAATCCGCTCGTTAGAGCTGTAGACCAAAGAATGGAACAAATACGCTCCAGAGTTCAGAGTTCTTATGATGTTAAATTATTTGAGGATTACCTTGATAGCTTTTCAGGGGCTTTTAAAAAAATAATATCAATAACTGTCTCTACTATTACTCTGCTTTCATGGCTGATATTTCCTATAATGACTCTTTCTATCTTTATACAATATCATTATGCAAAATACCCATATCAAATTTATTATATAGAGCCAAAACCTTTTAAATTAGGCCCGGTATTTATAATAAGCTATCTGACCTTTGGAATAATCTTCTTCCTTTATATGCGATTACTCCTTTCTTCTAAAGAAGATAAAGAAAAAAACCAATCCTTTAATATTGGCAGAAAAGTCTTTTTATTTACCATAAAAACTTTAAAAAAATCTTATATCAAAATAGTAAGAAAAAGGCTTATAAATATAGCCACCCTATTATTACAGGGACTGATAAAGGCTCCTGTTGCTCTGACTCTCTTTATCGGCTATGGGTCTCTTTTATTATATAAAGGGATTAAGAAGTCATTAAGAATAGCCATAATGCTTTTTCCTGATTTAATATCATGGATAAAAGATGACCTCAAAAACCCTCCAAAGGTGGCCCAGAAGCCACAATTGCCACCACAATTAAAAGATCATAAAGAGAGAAAGAAATGGGTAAATAATTTTTTACAGGGATTAATTGATATCATAGTTAATACCTGGATAGGGTCTCTTTTTTTTATACGTGATATGAATAAAAGTTTCTCTAATGTAGGAGTCTCTGATCTAAGTCATATACCCAAGATATTGGGAGGAGCCGGACAATCTTATATTGATGAGTTGAAATGTCTGGAAGCTTTAAATTCAATTGTTTCTATGTATATAAAAGAAATAGAAAAGACTATATCTCCTGATACGGCTAAAAAATTATTGTCAGCAAATAATGTCAAATTCAAATATGATGAAGATGTTTCTCGGTATGAAGAATATAAGCCAAGGAAGAAGACCTACTTTCTTCCTGATGGTGGTATATCAGATTTATGGCTTTCGCCCCCCCAATCCGGAATACGACACTGGGATATGAACCAAGAAAAAGGAAGACTCCAATATGGCCTTTACGTCATTTCTTTTTTGTTTTATATTAGAGGGCTTAGACATCAGGATTTTGTTAAAATAATGATCTCTTTTTTGCGTTATGCGGAAGAAAAGGATATAAATCTTGAAAAGATAGTTAAGGATAATGTAACAACAGGGATAGAGAGAGCTTTTTATGGCTTAAAGAATTATAATATTAAGACTCTTTATAAGATGTCACATAAAAAATTAAGAGCGTTAAGAAGAAACTTAATGAAAGACATTAACCCCAAGCCACTTTGGGAAAAAGAAATTGATCGTTTAATAAAGATATGGGGATCCGCAGATAAGGCTGAAGAAATCCTGAGAAAGAATAATTCATCGGGATTATATAATATCTTTCCCAGATATAAAATAGAATATTTAGCAGAAAAGAAGAGATTATATGTCATTGCAGCATCTGAGAGGCGACGGGACAGTATTGAATCTAGTCCCCTACGCTATAACAACTATAATTATTACAATCATTATATGGATAGCCTGGGTATCTAAGCTATTAATTAAGGCAGGAAAAAATTTCCTATTGACAAATAAAAGGAAATCAGGTATTATAAGAGGAAACATATAGGAAAGGATTATGAAGCAAACAATATTCTTCTTCGTCACAGCAGCATTGGGTACGACCGTAGCGGGTAACGCCACAGGGGAAAATGCTGTCTAAGGGAAGAGTCAAAATAGAATTTTAAAGGGCTTCTTCCCATAAGGAAGAGGCCCTTTTTTATTGCCCGAGTAGCTCAATTTGATAGAGCATCCGACTTGTAATCGGAAGGTTGAGAGTTTAAGTCTCTCCTTGGGCTCTGAATATTAAGGAGTTATAGAATGCGAAAAGCAAGCACCTGAGACTTGAAGTCTCAGGAAAAACTCTTGAAAATAAGCTGGTCATAAAAAATGTATTTTATATTGTATCCTCAATGGGAATACCCTTAGAATATGTTCTAACTATTCTGAATAAAAGGAATATGGTAATTGACTGGATTGATTTTTATGGGGATTCAGTAAAAGAAGGATGGAAAGAAAAAACTTTCATTATGAAAGTCGAGTCAGCTCTGGAAGACTACGGCGGAACAGAGTATAGAAAACAAATAATGAAACGGCTAAAATTATATAAGGAGACAGGCATGGCTGACATAATCTAACCTCGGGAGGAGGTTCTTAGCTATGTCACATCCCTTAAATAAACGGGATCGATTCCTTATCAGTGTCCGTAAAGGTAATAAGCGTGTCAACGGATACTGGAGAAATTTCGGGCTTACTGAGGCATCAATGAAAAGAGGTGCTCAGTTAAGAAGGAATACAACAAAACTCTGTTCCTGTATGATATGTGGGAATCCGAGAAGGAAGTACAAAGAGTTGACAATGCAGGAGAAAAAATTTTATAGCAGGGTGGAGCAATCTGGTAACTCGCTGGGCTCATAACCCAGAGACTGGCAGTTCAAATCTGTCCCCTGCCATGGGCCGGAACAGCCAATGGAGGCGGGTCTCCCTTGCAAGGAGATTTTTGACGAGTTCGATCCTCGTACGGTCCATTAATTTACGGGTCTGTGGCCAAGTTGGTTAAGGCGTCACCGTGACATGGTGAAGACCATCCGTTCAACTCGGATCAGGCCCATATAGTAAAAGGCGTAATAAGCCGGAGATTGCAGGTAACCAATCCTGCCTCCGCGAACCGAGCGGCATGATAGCTGTGTGAGGCTCCATATGTAAAAGAGACAGGTTTTTCTCAGGAGTATTCAGAATTTTAAGGACTTCGAGGATTTCTTTATAAATTCCCTTGTCATATAGATGTGGAGTATGATAGTACCTTTAATCATGCATATATATCAAAAGCACGATCAAAGAAATAAATTAAGAACCTTTACAATGTGGGTATAGCTCAATGGTAGAGTGCCACCTTGCCATGGTGGATGTTGTGAGTTCGAGTCTCATTACCCACTCCATTTTTTACGGGCGTTTAGCTCAGCTGGTATAGAGTAATTGCCCTACAAGCAATAGATCATCCGTTCGAATCGGATAACGCCCACCATTTTTTGCCGAAGTAATAAGCAAGAAACTGAAAAAGCTGTAAAATAGTTTTAGGCTAAAATGAAATTGCCAGGGTAGCTCAGGGGTAGCAGCAATTGTCTCGTAAACAATAGGTCGGAGGTTCGATCCCTCTCCCTGGCTTATTACATTATGATAAAAAGTAAAGAATATATTCGTATCTGTGGGTTACACGACAATCCTATGTCTAATCCTGTCGGGGCCGTATATGAACATAGATTAGTAATGTCTCAATATTTAGAAAGACCTCTTTTAAGCAATGAGGTTGTTCATCATATAAATGGCAATCCTAAAGATAATAGGATAGAAAATTTAGTATTAAGTGATAGAAAAAATCATCCTTCTAAATACCATTCACATGGAATGAAAATGGTTAAATTGCAATGTCCTAATTGTAGTATATAAAAGAAAAGGACAAACTTATCTTCAAAAAGGAGGAATGTATACAGCTTGCTCAAGGAAGTGCTCAGGAATTATTTCTAACAAGTTAAAAAAAGGAATAGAGGTGTCTTTAAAAGACAATATTCTTGAAGAATTTATAATTTAAAGTAAAAGGTCGTCAGTTTGACTCTGACCTTCGGCTCCATAAAGCCCAGGTGGCTCAGCGGTAGAGCCCAAGGTGATTGTTGCGAGTTCAAGTATCGTCTTCCGCTCATATCTAAATAAAATTAAAGGAGTTACGAGATGCCAGTACTTAAATATTTTATAGGAGATGCCACAGATCCTATCCATAAACCGGCTATGATCCTGCATTGCTGCAATGATGGAGTAAATGGTAAACCAGCATGGGGCCGGGGTTTCGTGATCGCCTTGAGTAAAAGATACCCAAAAGCAGAACAGGCTTATCGAGGCTGGTTTCAAACAGGGAAACCCCGTCTAGGAGATGTGCAGTATGTGCAAGTTGCTGACGATGTGATGGTAGGTAATATGATCGCTCAGCATGGCATCCGATGGGAAGGCAAGACCCCACCTATACGATACGATGCACTTGAGGATTGTTTCATCCATGCCTATGACCAGGCTATAAGAGCAGGCATGACTGTGGCGATGCCCCGTGTGGGAGCTGTTTTGGCCGGAGGCCGCTGGGATACGATAGAGGATATAATCAAGAAGACTATGACTGTAGATACATATGTTTATACTTTAGAGGATCAAAAGAATCGATGGCCTACACAATATCCTTGCAATACATTGTTTCTCAATTGATTGTCTCATATTAATATTTTGTATTTACTATGAAAAAGTATGCAGTATTTCATAGTAGATAGTACTAAGGTCTGATTTTGATGCGATCAATTTATGAAGATGCACTATAAAAATTGGAAAAGATTTTAAGCAGGCGTAACTCAATGGTATGGTGGACGTCCCGAGTTCGATCCTCGGCTATCGCTCCATTTTTTTTCTTTATATACCCTCCCTAAATAAGTATTATAAATAGGCACCTTTCACAAGGATTTTGGTATGGTACCTGGGTTTGCGGTACAAGGGAGAACCGTCCGTAGTTTCTGCTCTCAAGAAGAAACTGCTGTAATATCCTATTGCATTATAAATAAAATCCCTTATAAGATTTGTAACAGGAAACAGGATCGTCCAGAAAACTTTATACCCGTTGGAAGTGTAGAATGGTGTGAGAATTTCCTTGAACCTGAAAAAACTATACCAGATTATTATCCTGAATTTCTTCAAGATTCATTATATCGAAAAGTGTGGCAATCCGACTCGTGGCCTTTAGGGCAAAAAGTATTCATAAAACCGGCTGATAAACATAAAAGGTTTACCGGATTTATAACATCAGGAACATATAGTAAAAAAAAGAAAAAACCTTACTGGTGTTCTGAGACTGTGAAATTCACTGATGAGTGGCGCTATTATGTAGCCGATGGGAAAGTCCTTACAGCTGAATGGTACTCTGGAGATGAAGAGAATACTCCTGATGCTCCTGAGCTGACTATCCCTATCCCTGATAGTTATTGTGGGGCCTTAGATTTCGGACTACTGAATACTGGGGAATTGGCCTTAGTTGAAGCCAATGCCCCCTATGCTTGTGGTTGGTATGGTAAAGAACATAAATTATATGTAGAATGGGTTGTGAAAGGGTGGAATTATTTAACAGGGTCGAATTACCAAATAGATGGTCTACATAGATAAATCATTCATATGGCCAGGTAAAGGCCAATGGTGCCATATGTGGGCAGACTCAATTGAAGAGCTTCATGATATGGCCCGTAAGATAGGCATGAAACATGAGTGGTTCCAAGAGCATGCCAGAACAGCTCACTATGACCTCAGACCCGGTAAGAGAGCAAAGGCAATTAAAGCTGGAGCTATTGAAGCCTCATTAAAACAATGGCTTAAGAAAGGAAAATAATGGACCGCTATTTCATTACCAGAAAAAAAGATTGCCCCCTTATAATCCCCACTAAAGAGGATATCGAAAAGTCAGACAAGGCAAAAATAAAGGGTCAAAAACCAGGAGAAAAGCTCATAGACTATCTGGCTGAAATAGCCTATAATAAAGCCCGGGAATTGCATCCGGAATATTCCGAGAAAGAACTGATAAAACTTGCAGCCCTAATCATGAGGGAGAATATATAAATAATAATTTATCAATATATTCTCCATTAGAATGGACTTAAGAGAAAAAAGAGTGCTTATATGGATACTCTCCTTATTCCTGCCTGGTTTCATACTACTTTTCTCAGGACTTTTATTCAGAAACTTCCTGTTGAATGTAACTCTGAATGCCTTGCTGGTAATGTTAGGATTGGGTGCCCTTTTGATAATAGGTGGAACAATTCTGGCCATGGTTTATGTGGCCTTACATGAGAGATGAAAATGATGATGAAGATATAAGAAAATCATAGTTGACGGCGCTAAAGAAAGGAATTACATGAATATCATCGGAAGTTTTGAAAAGTACGGCAACGTGATAACTTACGATATATCGGACGAGCAAAAAGATAAAATAGTAAACCGCCTCATTGCATATTATTCAACACATCTTTATTTTGGGGAAGGTATACATCAGGACGACGACTCAATAATTGATGCCCCATCCGTTTTGTCTGATATATGCGATGACATAATAGAATTTAAAGAAGTGCCGAAAGAGGAATAGTCACATCCATCAGACATAGCCCATAATAATGATCAAAAAAAATATTTGAAATAAGTGTTGACTAAGGCCCCTTTTGAAGTTATTATTAAGAAGATTCAAGTAGTCGTAAAATACGTGGAGATTATAATGCAGACAATGACCTCAACGATACAGTTAAGACAACCCTTGCATTCACGCAATGCCAGGTTATCGCTGTGTCTATCCCTTAGTATTTATAAAAGATATCATTAGGGGGACGAGGTCTAAAAGAACCATCATTTGAAATAGACGCCTCGTCCCTGGGAAACCGGAGACGAGGCTTTTTTTATATGCTCTTTGACAAATTAATCTGCCTTTACTAGGGTGCATACATGGATAGAGCACTCGCCTACAAGCGAGAAGTCTGAGGTTCAACTCCTCAAATCCCCCGCCATAAGTCATTAATTAATTATGGCTTATGATGGGGGATTAGCTCAGTTGAAAAACTGTTAACGCACAATGACTCGGGCAGATTTTAGGAGACTCGGTACTGAGTCTCCCTTGAATTACGCGGATATGATGGAATTGGTAGACATGCAAGATTCAGGTTCTTGTGGGAGTTTATCCCGTCCCGGTCCAACTCCGGGTATCCGCATTACATGGGACTGTAACTCAGTCTGGTTAGAGTAACGCTCTGATAAGGCGTAAGTCGGCCCGTTCAAATCGGCCCAGTCCCACCATGCTCTTTGAAATAAAGGTTATATCTTTAATTTTATGCCTACATTTTTCAGGTTCGACTCCTGGATCCCCCTTTTATTTACGGGGGATTATCGCCTATGGTAGGGCACCAGCCATTTAAGCTGTATAATAAGCATGATGACTCGGATATAATCTTTATTTTTTATATAAAAGTTCTTTGACATTATAAAATTTAGTGAGAGTCATATCTTTACTTTTATGCAATACATGTAATTTCCTGGTTCGATCCCAGGTCCCCCGATTATTTACCGGGGGATAGCCAAATTGGTAAAGGCAACAGAATATGGATCTGTGTTTAAAAACATCAAGCATGCTAACTCGGATATGATTCTTACTTTTTTAATGCGGTCATGGGGGAATTGGTAGACCCGTAAGGTTAAGGGCCTTATAAGAGCAATCTTGTTGCAGTTCAAGTCTGCATGACCGCACCATAAATTAAGTGTATTGTATTTTTACTTTTAGAGAATACATGTTTACTTGGTTCAATTCCAAGAGTCCGTGTTTGCGGATTAAGCCGAATGGTTCAGGCGACGATCTTGAAAATCGTTTTTATAGCAACAATCTCTGGTGACTTGAATACAATACACATAAATTATGGGTCCATGGCCAAATTGGTAAGGCACCTGACTCTTAATCAGGGAATTGAAAGTTCAATTCTTTCTGGACCCATTAGGGCCCGTTGCCTAGTGGTAAGGCACTACACTTTTAATGTAGGTTTCGAAGGTTCGATTCCTTCCGGGCCCATAGTACATAATTTGTTTTCATGCTATAAATATTATAAATGGAGGTGGTAGGTATTAGTCAAAACAATTACTTAATTTATAAAAAAGAAAAAAACGAATGTCAAATTATCAAACTTGGTTTTATTTTATTCTATAGAACTAAAAATCCATGTGCAGACTTAAATCGACTATTAAAAAAAATAATTGACTCTTTAAAAGGATAAACAAAATGAAAAAATATCTTTATAACTACAAAACAATTTTTTCACCCTATATCGAAGATTCAATCGGAGCATTAAACGAACTTGGACAAGAAGGATGGCTCTTAATTGGATCTTTAAATGAAACTGAATCAGAAGGACAACCAGTGGTTGAAGGAATGTTTGTCAAAGAAATCGAATAATGAAAATGGGACAAGGAAATCTACTCAGGTGAGAATCATAAGAGGCGATGGAGAGTTGGCCGAGCCCGGTTTATGGCGGCACCCTGCTAAAGTGTTATAGATTAACTTCTATCAAAGGTTCAAATCCTTTACTCTCCGCCATTAAGGTAGCGTAGGCTAATTGCTAAGTCAGCCGCCTCGAAAGCGGCCGTCCGAAAGGATTTGAAGGTTGAAGTCCTTCCGCTACCGCCAAGTTCTTTGAATTATGAAAAGGAGGTATACGCTAATTGGTAAGCGGCAACCCTGGAAAGGTTGTGACGGTCTCCGTCATCGGTGTTCAAGTCACCGTACCTCCGTAAAGGAAGAGTGTCCGAGTGGTTGAAGGAGCCCGACTTGAAATCGGGTAAGCCAATGGCTTCGTGGGTTCAAATCCTACCTCTTCCGTTTTGTAAATTATGACGATGTGGTGAAGTCTGATTAACACGGTAAGCTGCAAACTTACTATTCGGGGGTTTGAATCCCTCCATCGTCTTTTTTAATAGTATTATTATGGTGGTGATAGCTCAATTGGTAGAGCATCTGATTGTGGTTCAGAAGGTTGCGGGATCGTGCCCCGTTCATCACCCATTATTGTATAATAGATTATTAAAGGGAGTATGGCAGAGCGGCAATTGCACTTGACTGTAGATCAAACGGCTGTAATGGCCTTCGGTGGTTCGAGTCCATCTGCTCCCATTAACACTTAACAAAGGAGGAACATATGACATAGGTACACTTAACAAAGGAGAGACAATGGGAAAAAGTTATCGTAAGCCATATTGTACAGATGGGTTCAAAGGATCAAAAAAACGTCAGTTTTTCAAAAGGTATGCAAATAAAACAATAAGGCATGCTGAAGGTGTTCCTGACGGAAAAGCATTCAAAAAATTTTATTGCTCCTATGACATCTGTGATTTTAATTTTTATGATGATGAAGCGGCACAACGGAAAGGAAAATTCTGGAGAACTATCAGTAAATAACGCGGATGTGGTGGAACGGAAGACACGCCAGATTTAGGATCTGGTACCGAAAGGTGTGAAGGTTCAATCCCTTTCATCCGCACCAATTTAACGCGGATGTGGTGGAATGGCAGACACGGTAGATTCAAAATCTACTGCCTAACAAGCGTGGAAGTTCAAGTCTTCTCATCCGTATTTTGCCCCCGTAGATCAATTGGACAGATCAACTGATTTCTAATCAGTAGGTTACAGGTTCGAGTCCTGTCGGGGGTGCCAATTTTTATGCCCTCGTATCTCAGTTGGATAGAGAGGCAGTTTCCTAAACTGACGGTCGCCCGTTCGAGTCGGGCCGGGGGTACCATTTAATATGAAATAGAAGCCTGGTTGGCGGAATTGGTAGACGCTCAGGACTTGATGTATTTTCTTGTGCATGTATACCAAAAAAGTATTAATATGCAAGAAATGCAATGGACCAAGAGATATAGGAAGGAGAATATGTAAAAAATGTAAGGCAGCTGAAGCTAAAGAAAGGAATAGAATTCAGGGCCGACATAACTATGGTAAAGGCCATTGTGCCCTATGCAAGACAATAATAACTTTATGGAATAAAAACCAATTATTCTGTCGAAGATGTTGCCACAGCTCAACCAGTAAAGAAAATGTTACTAATCAATATCAAAGAGCTGGAGGAGGCGGCTATTGCTTTAAGCATAGGAGGATAGTTGAGACTATCTTAGGAAAAAAATTAACTTCTAATGAGATAGTGCATCATATAGATGAAAATCCAAACAACAATGAGCTTTCAAATTTAATAGTTATATCACGTTCTTTACATGTAAAACTTCATTATTATCTCAGAATCCAACGAGCCTTATTAGCGAAAGCTGATAATGTGAACCTCGAGAAATGCTGGGATAGCCTTAGAGTTCCCATGACTACAGCATGGCTGGAAACGGCGGGTGTGAAAGTTATAAAACTATGGGAAATTGGCCAATCAGCAGCCGAGTCCCTGAAATAGGGAAAGGTTCAGAGACTATGCACGAGGCACCCTTAGGGGTGATGATATAGTCCAGACTACAACCTGAAAAGGGCCTGGGAAACCAGGAGTAGTAAGAAAATCCTGTGGCTTTAATGCCGTATCGGTTCGACTCCGATACCAGGTATTTAGTTTTTAAGATATTATGGAAACATTAGTATTAAACAAAGCAGCGATTCCCGTATCAGTAGTATCCATCAGACGTGCTATCGTCCTGGTTACGACAGGGAAAGCTATAGCCTTAAAGAACTATGAGGATAAATGGTTTCATTCATCTTCGTATATTTCCTATGATCCAATATTGATGAAATCGAAGAACTCCATGATCTCTATCATGGTTCCTTCTGTTATTCAGTGTTTCAAATCGGAGCATCTGCCTAAGAAATACACTAATATTCTTCCTTTTAATAGAAGGAATGTTTTTATAAGAGATGCGGGAAAGTGCCAGTATTGCGGGAAGAAAGTTACCCTTAATAGCTTCACCTTCGATCACGTTACGCCTCAGTGCAGAGGAGGAACAACCTTCTGGGATAATATCGTTGTCAGCTGTCTGAGATGTAACGGACAGAAAGGCCGAAAAAGCTTGAAGCATTATCACAGGGAACTTATCAGAAAACCTTACATTCCAAGATTGGATAAGGCTGCTCCGGCATACCTGGTTAATAAAGTAGGTATGGAAATCCCGGAAAAAAGCTGGGAAGATTATATTTACTGGCGAGTGGAGCTCTTACCTTAATAAAGGACTGGTAATTATGAAAAAATCAAAAAATGAAGTAATTACCAGCCTTGGTTTTTCCAGTACCTCAAAGTATTATTCCTGGTGTGCTGAAAACGGATTCCCGGCTACCACAAATAAAGGTGTCCATCAGTTAAGAAAAGAACTGGCCCATAAGAATTCCTCAAAAGCCATTTATACTCTTAGAAAACATAAAGACATTGACCTGGGTAAAGCCCTCAAAAAAGCCGCCGAAATCGGAAAACTGGAACAATTAAAAAACCTAGGTGGAATTTTCAATACTATAGCATCAGCAAGCCAGGAAATTATAGGGGCTAAAAAAACCAACCTTATAAAAGAAAAGGAATTCACTGAATTCCTGTATTTTCTGCATCAAAAATCTAACCTGGTCTGTGATAGATATATAAGCGGATTAAAGAATATCTTCCATTATAAATTTTATTGGAAAAAAGACTATAAGGATTGGAAACGCCCTTCTCATAATAAAGAAAGGCAATTCAGCTCTCTTCTCAGGCATATCTTTGCTCAATATGAAGTCCCTTTATTTATGGATAAGGCATGGCTAGAGAACTCATACCCACGGCATACGACGGATCTCCGTATTGATTGGTGGCTACATATTGCTGATGGTCATAATATCCGTAAAGCTCCTAAATTGAACTTTCCGTTGACGAAGAAAATGGCTCATTTCTTCATCCAGGCTCCTTCTACTTATGAGATAAATAATGCCTTTACCTATGGAATTGTCATGGCTGAGGAAGGAGACAGACGTCTGGCAGAGGCAATAATTCCAAGCAGACTTCAGCCACTTATCCTTACTCGGTGTGTTGAAAAAAGTGAATCCTATCAGTTTATTCTAGCTACTATACGGTTTTTTATTAACAATCCGATGTTTGACCGGAACCAGGTCGGGCCGGTATTGGACTATATATGGGCTCAGAAATATACTTCCAGAGAAGTCTTTATTAATGGGGCTCATGCAGTATTACCGCCTGCCGAGCCCAATTTCTCTTTTACCGGCCGATGTCCTGATGCCCTTATGAGACGTACTGAAGAATGGCATCGTCAATTAAATCGAGAGAAGAGAGCAAATGGCCGTAGCTGGGATTCTATGGGCATTGAGGGCTTTGAATTTGAAGAGGGTATCCAAGGCCGTCCTTCCTATAAAAAGTGGGTTATAACAGAGCTCCTGAGCTCCAGAGAACTATCTGCTGAGGGAAAGGCCATGCGTAATTGTGTCTCTTCCTATTCATTCAGCTGTTCCCGCCATTCCAGTGCTATTTTTTCCATGTCTTATGAATCTCTCAATGCTGGAAAACAAAAATGTATTACCATTGAAGTCTCCAAACAGGGTGTTATTCAACAGGTTAGAGGCATTTACAATCGTTCTATGACTCCCCAGGAGCGTCAGATCCTTAATAGATGGGCCAGCAAAAGAAATTTGACTATTTCATCCTATCTTTAATATTTTTCCTTAAAAAAATGTATAATTAGTAGGGACTTTAAATAAGGAGTATTAATGGTTAAATTCACTTTAGAAGAGTGGAAAAATAAAGCTAAAGAGCTTTTTGGTGATGATTATAAGGACTGGAAATTTAAATGCCCTCAGTGTGGGAATGTGCAATCATTTCGGGATTTTGAGGGTCTGGTAGAGGACCCAAGCTCTGTCTTTTATTTTTCTTGTATTGGCAGGTGGAAAAAAGGAGTTGGTTGCGATTGGACTCTCGGAGGTCTATTCAGGATACATGAAGTAGAAATTACTACTGAAGATGGCACCGTTGTACCTTCTTTTGAGTTTGCGGAAATATAAAAAATGGCTATAACTAATTGGAAATGCATTGATTGTGCCCTGGGTGAGGAGCATCCATGTACATTAAACTGTCTTGAAGAAAATGTCCCGACATAACGACACTGAATGTGCATGGGTTAAAAATGATGAACCCAACCCCCAACAATTATTGGCTATTTCCAGAATATTCTCTCGGATGAAAGATGATATTGCAGCTTCCCGAAAAGCCGAAAGGGCCTTTACGGTAGCTCTGCTTGAAACCTACCTACAAGAGTACAACAAAATAACAGGAGTTAATGATGCCTAAATGTAATGGATGTGGCTTTCAGGATGAGCCGGGAGAATTCGACCCTTGTATGTCACCATATCACGATTTTAGATGCCCTTAATGTGGTACTACAAACATTAATACTTCGGATTGTAATAAGGATGGTCAATTCGGATATGGTAATGACAATTTCCTTAAAATGAAGGATAAGGATAAAAAAGAATAGTCATGGATCGCTATGCCATTGCTACAATGGACCCCAGGCTCATTACTTTGAGAAAATTAGTCCAATGGAAAGCCGTTGTAGAAGAGCCTGTATTACCGGATAGATGTATTATTTATGGCCCAAGACGTAGTGGTAAGACAATGACTATAATCGAGGATATTCATAAAGAATTGAAAAGAAACCCTCATATTACAGTATCTGTAATTGGATGTAATCACAACATTACTCAAAATCTTCTTTATAAATTAAAGGGGCATAAAAGAGTAAAATGTTTTTCATCAAATGAACGCCATGTGTATTCTCAAGATTCTATTATTTATATTGATGAATGGGATCATATCCGAGCTGATTCATGGGACCATTTAATAAGTCTCGCGTATCTCAATAAAAAAAAAGTAGTATTAACAGGAGAAACGGAATATACGCCTGGAAATACAGATGATATATGTTGGGAAATTCTACATTTGACGGGTAATAAAAAATGGCACGATGTCCCTATGAACTTTGCATAAATCATAAAGACTGCCCTATAATAGATATTACTGGAAAGGTTCCAAAATCTTATGACAAATGCTCATACAGAAGGCTATGTTAAACAGTCATGTGCTCACGAATGGGTACTGATTGAGGGTAATCCCGTTGTTGAAAATACTGATATTTGTATCAGGTGTCACGCCATTAAGGCGCATACAGCTCCGCCATGTGCTCACGAATGGGTACTGATTGAGGGTAATCCCGTTGTTGAAAATACTGATATTTGTATCAGGTGTTACGCCATTAAGGCGCATACTGAAGACTCTAAAAAAATATAATTGTCGTGACATGTCACGACAATTGGGCTGGATATGACAGAGCTGATACATGTCTTTTATACAAATGGATTCAGGTATGAAATTATAGCCGAGTGCTATCATGATGATGAATGCTTTCTGGTGGTAAGAGAAAAAGAGGCCAAGAGACTTCCTTTAGTATTGACAATTGATGAAGTAAAAGCTACCTTTAATAAAATAAGCCGATTGCCACTTAAATATGATATTCCTTATGTATTATTCTGTAATATTGTAGCAGGGGCAGCATTATTTTCCATGAAAAGAGGAATGACTTGATACCAATCATTTGTGCATTGTGCGGCCATATTCACGATGATTCTAACGAGCCTTGTGAGCATATGTACAGGACTATTATGGGTATGGGTAGAGAAGAGGAGGAAACCTTAAAAGATCGTTCCGATGAATTAATATGGCTTATCTAAGATGGAGTTCTTCGATATGGTATGCCTATTATCATACCAATGAATATACCAGTAAAGACGATCAGCCTTTATGCATTGCTATGATTAGAACTTTCAAATATAAAGAGCTTATAAACGACCTGGAAGGTTGTATGGGAGAGTGCCGAAAAATTAATGACGAAATCAGTACTAAAAAATGTACTGAAAAAGACCTCCAGGAATTAAAAGATGCCATGATGAGTTTTATAAAAGATGTGCTGTATAATCATGAGCTCACAGAAATAGAGACTATTCGTGATGCCACTGAAATTGATTTACCTTTATATGCAACATTAAATGCGTCTCTCCGGGTGAAAAAATGTTTCTTTTTAAGGATAAATGGTAAAGAAATCCCTGCTGTTTTAGAACGTTAATCACAACCCATTAAGGAGCTTAATAAATGGACGGAGAGGCTGGAAAAGGGGATTGTCCGAGAGACATTGATCTTAAAAAATACGGTGCTACATATGATAGAGTTTTTGGGGAAAAAGATCCATTATTTTATCAAAGGGATTATCCAGGTAAGGGCTTTAAAAACTCTCAACAAGATTCCGTATAATATTTGAAAGGGCTTTTTTACTTATTCCAAATTCTTCAATAAGAGCTTTCTTTGCCAATCCTTGGCTGGAAGATCTTCTTTAGCTACAAAATCCTCGATATATCTGAGCATTCCCTTCCTGGCTGACTCCTTTAAGGCTTCTGCTACTTTTCTTAATTCGTTATATATCATATACATATAAAAATTCTAAAATATTAGGTTAAATTTTTCTCCTGTTTTTCGTATAATCCAAGTAGGAGGTCTATATGCTTATTAGAATCATCAAAATCGAACATGGCCAGGTCTTCTATATCCCAGCAGACTGCGTCATAGAAAATAGCTCGGAAGATTTAGAAATCCTTATCCATGAATCCTGGCATCCTTCTATTCCTATAGAAAAGGTCAGCCCGGAACATCTACCTCTTCTTAAAGAGGGGGCTATTGTGGATAAAGAATTGATAGATAATTAAAGGGAATTACCTACTTTTGTATCCAGTATCTGAAAGATCAACTACCCAAGTGATAAATTTTCGGAAGATATCCACAGCTTCATTTACAGATCTTTTAAAAGTATCCGTGGCTTCAAAGCGAGATTTTGATTCAAATCCATGATTTTGTCCTAATGAAGGAAGATTAGCATTCATATAGCCTATGAGGTTTCTTATTGGGGTAGAGTAATCTATGATTATTTTATTTAATTCTTCTGAGGATGTCTGAGCTAATAACTTTTTTAAAGAGCTGATAAATTCAGATGATATTCTTTTAAATTCTTCTGCTTTAGGTGTGTACCTACAAAGAGCTTGTATATGACTTGTGATGTTACTCAGTTCCTCAAGGTTGTTCAATATAGGCTCAGAGATAGACTGCCCCGATGGAAGAGATGCAGGGAAAGGAATCCCCTTAAACTCTGAATCCATAATGCTTCTTGGTTTTTTAAAGTCCAACCGTTGAATTTCATCAGCAACCTTATCCAACTCATAAGCTTCTTTGATCAACCCTTTAGCCTCAAGGCGATCAGCAATACTATCCAACATGGTAGAAATCTTGTTTAGCATAAAAAAAATCCTCCTATATGTCTTATAGAATGATATTAATAAATAATTACAGGAAAAAAGAAGTAAGGGAGTCAAGTATATAATTCCCTAATTAAAGGATTGTCCATGCAAAAAAAGACTAGGGTGCTTTAATTGAGCCACAGGGTATTTTTATCCCCCTTTATACACTTTTTGTTGACAATTTAGACAAATGGTGATATATTCAAGGAATCTTATGAGAAAGGCCATTTAATGCTATATAACGAAATCGAATGCTGCCGAAAACTTCTGAAAGACCCTAAAACAGCCCTAAAATATCATTCTTATGCCATTAAACCGGATCTGGATTTCCCTTATTTAAATTTTCTGGTTACTGTAGATAAGAAATTTCATTTCACTTACCAAGGTTTATGCAAAGATGCCAACGTCCTGGACAAGGCTTATGCCCTTCAATACAAGTCATGTCCCTCAGATACTTCAAAAAATCCTAACTTTTTCTTTGGTGACATTTATCTCTCAATAAAGGATATAAAGAAAGAAAAAAATAAAGAGAAGAAAAAAAGAATAGAATTTAAATGGTCTTATAAAGATTTCTTTGGAATGCTCCAGGAATCAGTTAACCAGATACATGAACTTCCTGAAGATATAAAAATCCCATCTTATGTAAAATCCTTCTTATATAATCTCAAAAACCAAAGTCAAGAAATATGGGACAACATTCAAACCGAAATCGGTAGCATCGATTCCTCCATTATTGACCTTAAAAAGGCAAAAAAAGCTTTCATCCATTTTGACCTTAAACGGCCTTTAAATATCACGCATTGGTTTGAAACAGGGCTTTTAAAGGATATGGACCACTGGAATATCCTTTTAAGAGAAGATAAGCCAAAAAAAGGAAAATATTCTCCGAAAGCAGCTTCTGGAAAAACCTGGAGAAAGAAAGATGGCCGATATGTCTTATGTAAACAGATATTGAATACACTTTGTTCAGGCGATGAAAGTTCTGACAATCAATTCATTAATTTTGACCTGAACAACAGGCACAAGTCATTATCCGTAACCGAAGAAGATATTCCTCTTTTAATGTATTATCATCAAAAGATCTTTTCTGACCCTAATTGCCTGTGCAAGATTAATATCCCTCATGGATGGCCCTACTATTGGGTTCTTGTTCCTTCTGGGCCTTTTAATACGGATGAGCTGATAGAATTCATCGCCATACTTCAGACCTTACGGGATGAAAAAAATGAAAGCTCTAAAATGGATACTTTAGCTGATGCTGAGAATGCCGTAAAGGAAATGGCATTAAGCTTTGAGGATTTACTCAATTCAACCTTGTCCAGAGTCTCTACTCGAATTGTGAGCTTTGACCTCATCCTAAAGAAAAAAGAGGGTCAGACTGTCTTATCTATTACTGAAATAAATAGTTTAAATAGGAGCGCTCTCTTAAAAAATCTTTCAGATATTGCCCAAAAAGCTACCGCTATTCAAGAGAAATATAAACTTCATTTTAAACCAGGACTTTCAAGAACTTTTTCTATTCTTTTCCAGAACAATTCAAGGGAAAAAAATAAAGAAAAATTTCAGAGTCAATTAACCCATTTTCTCCTATCCCTCTATAAATCAGGAGAGTTCTATTACAAGGGACTGGACAACCTTTTTATAGAAAGATGTCTTTACGAAATCCGGGATCACGGCTTTGACTTTATCAAAAATAAAATTAGCTTTTTTGAACTATCTTTTTCATTCGAATTCTTAAACTCTTTAAGAAAAAGGAGCAATCCGATGCTGTCTGAAAGTCAAAAAATGTCCGAAGATTTAGGAAAAGCATGTGCCCGGGTAGCTGTGCCCCTTGGACTTTGTATAAACCCTTTCGAAAAGACTTTCATTGGCTTTTTGAAGAATAAATCCTCTTCCTTGAGCCGGGTTGAAATAAATCTTAACGACAACTACACTCGAAGCGTCCTTCATAACGGCGATAAAATTAACGACACAAACATAAAGCTGAAAGCGGATGGTACCTCATTCAACTCTGCAAGTTTCCTTATTCATAAATTTAAAGAGGAGGAAATTGCCTTTTCTTCAGAGGATTTCATTCGGTCCTTTCTAAGCGAATACAATTTCAGAAAGTCCCAATACACAAAAAATCTTTCAAAGGAGGAAGTGTTGTGAGCAAAATAGCTGCCCCTACAAAAGTCAAACGGGCTGACCTGTGCTTTTTGCATGATGCGAAAGAATGCGTTCCTAACGGAGACCCTTATACCGGAATGCAGAGATACGATGACAAAACCGAACGCATTATGTGCTCGGATGTACGCATCAAGCGATATGCTCGAGATTTTCGTGACATGGTTAACATCATGACTCAGAATATTATTCCTATTTATGTTCTGAAAATCGACCGGGAAGAGGCCGGAACTATTAACAAAAATAGCACAGGTTCAGCAACTCGGATACAAATGTTGAGAGACATGTATGGGGAAATTCCCGTTGTTGACCTTCTCAAAAAGTGCTGGGACCCTAAGCTGTATGGATGCGTCGTAACCGAAAAAGATCAGAACGTTCATTTTACCGGCTCCATTCAATTCAAAGCCCTCAACTCCTCTCTTAATAGGGTAGAGCTGCGCCTTTTCCAAAATACTTCTGTTTTTGAGTCATCAATGAATAAGAACCAGGGGTCCATAGGAAAAACACATCTTGTGCCTTATGCCTTAATTTCTTATACGGCATCAGTCAATCCGTTAGCTGCCCTGGCTCTCGGGACTACTGAAAAAGACATTATCGAATCCCTTTTCTACATGTGGTACGGAGTCAATAACTACAAATCCCGTTCCAAAACAAATCAGTATTCTCGACTAATGCTTAAAATAAATTACAAAGACCCCTGGCATCATTCGGCAGACGTGGATACCATGATACAGCTGACAAATGGGAATGATCTCTCCTTAAGAGAGTTCTCCCAGCTTGAATGGGATTTCTCCAAAATGATAAAGCTAATAAAAAAAGATATCGTCAGCGATGTTGAGTATCTGGTCGAAGAGTCTTTTTCAGCGAAATTCCTTGATCTTATGAAGGAAGTAAAAGGCAAATTGACCGATATCAGCAGTCTTAAACCGACTGACTTTAATATTTTTTAACCTAATGCCATACATTACAGCTATAGAACATAGCTGTAATGTATCTGGTCTTATGGAGATCCAATGAAAGGTATAATACTGACTCTGGAAGGTTCCATGGCCCATTTTAAAAGGCCTGAAACCAATAATAATCCCCTTACCTATTCCTTGATACATAAACCGGCTATTATTGGGTTTATAGGAGCCGTTACTGGACAAGAACGTAAGGATATGGCTCCTTTATTCCCTATTTTATGTGAAGACCTCCTTATCTCTATAACCGTCCTGACACCTATTGAAAAGGATAGCTGTGCAAATACCAAAAGGAGTGCTATGGCTTCTTCTTTTGGTGCTCCTGGACGATACTATTGGGAATATTTAAAAGATCCGAAATATCGTTTAGTTATAGCGCTTAAGGATAAGAGGTCAGAAGAAATTTTCGAGCTTTTCTGCAACAATATCAAGAATAATAGGTCTGCGTATGCCCCTTATCTCGGTGTGGCAAAATGCCCCGCTAAAATCACTTTCATTGAAGAAGTGAACGTTTCTGAAGAAGAAAAAAAAGGAATTTTTCTTACTAATGCAATCTTTTCTAAAGAGCATTCAATTGACCTGTCTAAAGAAACAGAAATACTATTTGAAAGAATTCCTCTTTCCGAGAGTAATGATTGGGAATATTCTTCTTTTATTGAAATCGTATGCCCTTTTAAAGAAGTAAAAATCGAAGGGCAATATCGAAATATCTCAAACGAAACAAAAGCCTGGTTCTTATGAGATCCATTAGAAAATATCGGTCTCATCCAGACAGATATCTTCAGGATCATATCAAAGGAGTCTGTTCCCTTGCTACAGGATTTTTCGACCATCCTTGTACCCGTACTGCAGCTTTATTACATGACATAGGCAAATTAAATGAGCTCTTTCAAAAATATCGTTTAGAGCTAAAAATCAAATCTCAAGACATCTACACTAATCACGCCTACTTAGGGCTACCTGCTCTTTTTTGTTATTTAAGAGCAAATGGTTGTAAACCCGGAATAATTAGAAATCATACCGATTTCCTCCTCACAGCTATATGTATAATCAAGCATCATGGAAGTATCCCTAATCTGGATAAACTCTTAAACAAAGAAGAACTTGAAAAACTTAAAAAATTCCTGGAGGAATATACCTTACCAGTTTCTCAGTTTCTCTCTTATATAGGTTTTGATAAAAACCTTAACCCTTTCTCTGTAGAGTGGGTTCCTATGTTGGAATCCCAGTTTAGTCATAAAAGTAGAATCAAAAAATTATTAGGTACCACACGTCCTTTGGACTTCTATCTGGATCTTAAAGGATGCTTCTCAGCGATAGTATCGGCAGATAAATTGGATGCCGGAAGGCATGAATTGAAAGACGTAAAAAAAAGAAGAAAAAAATTCATGTCCACTTATCATATAAAAATCAACGACTACATTAAAGGGCTAAAAAACACTAAAGAAATAGATTCCTATCGAACAGAAATTCGAAAAGCATGCACTGAAAAATTAAAAACAGCGCTACAGACTAAAAAGCGTGTCTTTTCTCTTACAGAACCCACTGGAACCGGCAAAACTTCAATACTTATAGAGGGGTATAAAATTATAGCCGAATATGATTCTTCTATAAATAAAGCCATATACTCAGTTCCTTATCTTACACTAACAGAACAAATATTCGGAATAATAGACGGAATCTTCAAAGATCCGGATAATCTTAAAAAAATAGATTCCAAGGCCCCTCCTGAAGAGGAATATGACCCGGAAGACCTTTCACTTCATGAAAGAAATAATATTTTCAGAAAAATAAAGACCATGTTCTTAAAAATAACCGGAAAAACCCTTAATAATGATCAGATCTCAAAATTATTAAAGGATGATTTTTTAGAATCCACCTTTGGATATTCTTTCATTGTTACAACTTTTGTACAGTTCTTTCAAACATTCACAACAGCTTCTAATAAGGGCTTAATGCGCCTGGCCCATTTTAGAAATTCAGTATTTCTCATTGATGAAATTCAAACCATTCCTCCAACCCTTTATGCCTTTTTTATTGCCTTAATAAATGCTTTCTGTCATAAATTCAATTGCTATTGTATTGTTTCTACTGCTACAATGCCGAATTTTAATCTACCCCCAAATTCAGAAAATGCGAAAAAATTTTTCTATAATTACACGCCACCTATTGAGATAGGAAATTCAGAAAATTTCAAAAAAGATATTTTTAACAGATACCGGATAATACCTATAAAAAATGAATGCTCAATAGAGGAACATTGTGATAGAGTCCTGCAGGGACCAAAATCAAATCTTATTGTCCTTAATACTGTGAACGATTCTAAAGCATTCTATAAATGTTTAAAAAATAAAAATGACTGCCCTATATATCTTATCAATGCCCGTAAGACGCCTCACCATAGAAGAAAAATTTTGGATATATGTCTGAAATTAATAAAAGAGGAGAAAAAATTTGTTCTCGTGTCTACTCAGGTTATTGAAGCCGGAGTAGACATTGACTTCCACTCAGTTCATACGGATATAGCCCCTCTTCCTAACATTATACAACGAGCTGGGAGAGGCAATCGTAATGGCCAATATAGTATGGCTAATATTTACGTATTCAAACTCAGAGATGAGTATAATTTAAGAGCCTCTTATATCTATTGTGACCCGGATACCACACAACTCAATTACGCCTGTGAGATTTTATTTGGAGAAAAAGAACATTTTCAAGAAAAAGAGATGTATGACCTACAGAAAAAATCTTTCCAGGACATATCAGAAAATCTCTTGATAGGAAAATGGCAGATAACTAAAGAAAATAAGGATTCCGGTAAAAAATATAAATCAACATGCAATATGATTAATCAAATAGAAGAATTTCAATATGGAGACTTAGGATCTTTCAATCTAATACCGAAAAAAGAATGGGCTTTTCAGCATATTTTTTATGTGCCTTTTTCTGATAATGACAAAAATTACGAAAAGCTTCAACAATTAATGGCAGAACTCTATGCAGAGGACGAAATGCCTTCCCCATCAAAAGACTCTATAAAAGAAATATTAAAAAAACGTGTGGCTTTAAAAAAACATTTACGAAAAATTATGGACCGAGTGATTCAAGTACGTATTGATAAAAATTCTTCCGTAGACACATTTGTTGAATATCCTGATGAATGTTATGGCATATTAAAATTAAAAAGAGAATATTATTCAAAAGAGTATGGGTTTAATGAAGAAGGAGATCTCTCATGAAACAGTTTATTTTCAAGAATTTAAAATATGACCCGAACAATCTTGACTCTACCCATAAAGCTCTTAAAAAGATATTCTCTGAAGAAGATTGTGTACGGTTCCGCATTGAAGAGGACGCCGTTATTGTCAGAATTGATAAGTATCCCAAATCCTCAATACAATGCAGCATGCTACAATTAAAAGATTTTATAAAGGAGGACTCTGCTAAATTCATTGTCCGCATGAATATTCAAAAAAGAATGTATATAAAAGGTAAAAGAGGGTCTCATGTCCCTATTC
>Ga0307376_10000901_pt1 | contig 34478 bp, 22 predicted proteins | sample TR2MG_FD_202536 | JGI IMG/M metagenome (GOLD analysis project Ga0307376, IMG submission 202536) | Soil microbial communities from Risofladan, Vaasa, Finland - TR-2 | ecosystem: Environmental > Terrestrial > Soil > Coastal area > Acid sulfate soil | place: Finland: Risofladan, Vaasa | collected...
CGTTCATATTCGGCAAAGGCCCCCTGAATGTTCAGCAACAACTTGGCCTGGGCATCTCGCCCCAGGTCAGGCTGACTGAGAAAGATGACCTCGACCTCTTCCTGCTCTAGCTCATCCAGAACCACCCATTGGGCACCCAGGTTGCGGGCCAGTCGGTCCACGTGCTGGCACAACAGCACATCGAACGCCCCTTCCAGCGCTGCATCTCGTAAGCGATCCAGGGCCGGACGAGCCAGCCGGTCCCCCGTGACCGCTCGCTCAACGAACTGCAGCTCAGGTGGAATCTCCTGCTGCATCTGCTGGCGGGCATACACCAACAACTGCTCCAACTGGCTTTCAATCGTCTCCTCTTTCTCCTGGTGCGAGCTGGAGACCCGCGCATACAGCGCTACTCGACGCATCGTCCAACTCCTTTCTCTTATACCCTGTGCTTTCCGCTGCCGTGGCCCATCGCCACAGCTGCCGATAGGCTTGCCGTAAACGGCGATCCCCATCGTGCCGGACATGCTCAACCAACATCAGTGCGCGAGGCGAGCGTACCATTGGTGCCTCCTGAAACAAGTTTGTGCTTGTCTCAGGATCGCACACTAACTCGCTCTTGTCTAGCGTCGAGTACGCTTCTCAGGAAGTTCTATGCGGTTGGTAAAGTGCCATTTATAGTCGGTTGTATCCCGTGTGTCACGTCTCACGTTTCACGTTTCACGTTTCACTTGGCCTCGATCTCCACCAGCGCCGTCATGCCCCAGCGCAGTTCGGGAGCGGGCTTGTCCAACGCCACGTAGACGGGATACGTCACGTCCCCGCGATAGTCCACCGCTTGCAGGCCGATGCGTACCACCTGCCCCGGCATCTTGAGGTCGGGTAGGGCGTCCACGGTCACCACCACCGCCTGCCCCTGCGCCACCCGCGCCACGTCCAGTTCCGTCAGGTCGGTCGTGCGCGCCTGCAGTTGGTCCAGCGTGGCCAGCACGAAGGCCACCGTCCCGGTTGCCGCCGCGTCGCCGGGGTCCACGTTGACCGCCGTCACGATCCCCGCGAAGGGGGCCACCAGCGTGGCCTGCTCCAGGTTGCCGCGGGCCGTCTCCAGGCTGAGTTGCGCCGTCTCCACTTCCAGGTTGGCCGCCTCGACGTCCTGCTCATCGGTCCCCTCCAGCAGCGCATCCAGGGCGTTCTGTGCCTCCTGGATGGCGTGGTAGGCGCGCGTGAGCTCGTTCTTGGCGTTGGCCACTTGCAGGTCGGCGTTCTCTACCGCCCGGTTGTAGGCCCCCAGAGCGTTCAGGTAGGCGTTGTGGAACGCTGCCAACTTGGGGTCATCGGAATTGGGGCCCACTTTGTCTACCATGTGCTGGTAGTTGCGGTAGGTCTCGTCACGGGCGTAGCGCGCCGCCCGGACGTCGTCCCCCACCGAGACGCTGTGCTCGGTCAGGGTCTGGTTGGCCTTAGCCTGCTGGTAGGCGACCTGGGCGTCAGAGAGCGCGGCGCGGGCGGCCTCGACGTCGGCCTCCCTGGCCGGCTCCTGGAGTTGTTCCAGGCGCAGTTGGGCCTGCTTGACGGCCAGTACGCCCTGGTCCACCGCCCGCTGCAGATCGGCGGTCTCCAGGCGGGCCAGCACGTCACCCGCGGCGACGGCGTCCCCTTCCTGCACGAGCACCTCAGCCACGTCCCCGGCGGCGTCGAAGCGCAGCTCGCTCGAGCGGGCGGGCTCGATGACGGCCTCGGCCACGACCTTGCCACCGTTGGTGTCGGCGACCACGGGCACCTCACCGGTGGGCGCGGCCCCGGTGGACTGTGCCCCACCGCACCCGGCCAGCAACACTACCGCCGCCAGCACCAAGAAGATTCCTCGCTGAGCTCGGAATGACAAACCTGTTGAAACCTTTAACGCTTTCATTAGAGTCCTCCTCGTTACGGATCACGAATTTACGAATTGGGTGGTGCGTGGTGCGTGGTGCGTGGCTTTATTCGTATGCCAGTGTCTCGCGCACGCTGATCTGCGTCGCGTTGAGGGCCGGCCAGAGGCTGGCCAGGGCCGACAGCACCACCACGATGATCAGCCAGAGCCCCATGGCGCTCACGGGGTAGGTAAAGTCGAGCGGCATCTGGAACATGGTCTTGCCGAGCACGCCGCTGAAGATGCGCGCCAAAGGGTAACTGAGCGGCACGGCGATCAACCAGGACAGCACACCCACCAGTATACCCTCGACGACGAAAATGCCAAGTATGGCTCCCGACCTGGCACCGATGGCGCGCATCACGCCGATCTCGCGCCCGCGCTCCACCACGTTGATGGACATGGTGCTCATCAGCCCGATGCTGCCCACGATGGCGGCCAGGATGGCCATCGCCAGCATGAGATAGACGATGATATTGAACTGTGATTCAGTCTGTTCGCGCAATTCCCCGCCGCTCTGAAAGAACACCGGCTTGAGCCGATTGGCCTCGTACACCGTGCGCAAGTCGCGGATCGTCCCCTGGTTGTTGGCGAAATCGTGCTCCTCGGTCGCCATCATCACAAAGGCTCCACGGTTGGTGTTACCGATCTCGCGCGTCAGCGTGTCGAAGGGCACAAAGTTGTCCCGCTGCAGGTTGTTCATGTTGATGATGAGGCCCACCACCGTCCAGGTCGTATCCTGTCCATCCACGGTCAACGTGACCGTGTCCCCCACCCGAATCCCCTCGTCGGCGGCGATCTTGTTGTTGAGCAAGATGGCACGATTGTCGTCGGGCAGCAGGGCACGGCCGCTGGTGAGGCGGGGATTGAACATCTGGGAGTTGTCCGGGATGCCCCACAGTTGCCCCTGGATCTCGTCGCCGCCGTCCAACTCTAACGCTGCCCCGCGCACGTCCCACACCTCGGCGCGCGTCACGCCGGCCACGCTCTGGGTCGCCTCGAGCAGGCGGGGCACGCGATGCGTACGGTCGAAGACGACCAGGACGTCGAAGCCAAAGTCGTTGAGCAGCACCTCGATGGTGTTGCTCATCGAGGATCCCACGCTCAAGACGACGATGAACATCGCCCCACCGATCACCAGCGTGGCCAGCGTCAGGATGATGCGCGTCTTGCGCCGGAAGGTGTTGCGCAGGCTGAGCGCCAGCGGGCGCGGCAAGCGGTGTATGCGGCCGATCAGCCGGTCGAATGCACTACGTCCGAAGCCGGCCCCCAGGCCATAGTTGCTGATGGCCCGGTGGGGGGTGATGCGGGCAGCGCCGATGACCGGCAGCAGCGCCGCGAGCAAGGGCACCCCCAGGCCGACTGCGACCTGGACGCCCACCGCGGCCGGCATGACGCGGAACGGGTTGTTGACGATATTCATAATCCCCAGCATCCAGTTCGCCAGCAGGTAGGCGGCCAGGGCCCCCGGCAAGACGGCCAGGAAGAAGGAGAGCAGGCCATAGATGGAGGCCATCACCAGGTAGACGCGCATCACGCGCCCGGCGCTGGCACCCACGACCTTCATCACGCCGATCTGCCACACCTGCTGGGCCACCGTGGCGTTCATCATGTTGATGATCAGGAAGGCGCTCAGGGCCAAGGACAGCGCACCCAGCACCTTCAAGATGAGCAAGATCGCGTCCATCTGCTCCTGGAACGGGTGGACTTCTGGATCCGTGATCTGGTATCCACCGACCGCCAAGCCCATGCGTTCCAGCCGATCCTGAATGCGCTTGGCAGCCTCTTCGGCCCCCTCCTCGCTGAACGAGTCCAGGCGCACGTTGAGCCGGTTGAAGCCCTGCTCCTGGTCGCTGAGCCAGGCGACGGTCTCCATGGTGGCGTAGAAGATGGCAGAGCCACCCCACTGGGGGGGAGTGACCTGGCTCTCGCGCAGGATGCCCTCGACCGGCAGGCGCCGCTCGGTGCGCCCAAACTCGACCAGGATGGCCTTACCAGGAAGCACGCGAAAGTGGGAGGAGGCCAGCCGCTCCACGGCGAGGGTGCGCCCCGTTGGCCAACTGCCGTCCACCAGGGTATACAGGTTCATGCGCTGCTCCTGGTAGTCGGCGCGGGCAACCACCGCCCCGTCGCGGAAGTCGGTCTCTCCCTCACGTTTCCAGCGGATGGAGGCGACCATCTGCCCTTCCGCGTCGGCCACGCCTGCTTCGTGCCGGACCGTGTCAAGCGCTTCTCGATCGAACGGGCTGGTGTAGAGGGTGATGTGCGGGAAGAGGCTGGCCCGGTGGCTCTCGGTCATGCGGGCGGTCATGACGCCAGACGTGCCGTAGACGAATCCGAGGGCGAACACGCCCACGGCGGTGGAAAGCACGACCAGAATTGTGCGGAACTTGTTGCGCCAGAGGTCGCGCCAGACTTTATGCCAAATGATGCTCATTGCAGGACTCCTCTGTGAAACGTAATTCGTAATTCGTAATTCGTAATTCGTAAGACGTGATGCGTGGTGCGTGGTGCGTCACGGAATACGGAACACGGAACACGGTTTCCTGATCACTGATCACTGATCACCAATCCCTAATCCCTTATCCCTACCTCGTGTAGTGGCCGTTGTTGACGTCCTTGGAGAGGCGGCCGTCGAGGAGGTGGAGGACGCGTTTCGAGCGCTGGCTCAGGCTGCGGTCGTGGGTGACGACCACCAGGGTCTTACCCTCGCTCACCAGTTCCTCGAACAGGGCAAACATCTCACCGGCGGTCTGGGAGTCCAGGTTGCCGGTCGGCTCGTCGGCGACGACCAGGGGGGGGTCGTTGGCCAGGGCGCGGGCGATGGCGGCCCGCTGCTGCTGCCCACCGCTGAGCGCGCTGGGCAGTTTGTGGGCCTGGTCGGCGATGCTCACGTGATCCAGCAGGTGCATGGCCTGGTCTTTGCGCTCGCGCCGCCGGTATACGTTGCAAAAGTCCATCGGCAGCATCACGTTCTCCAGGATGGTCAGGGTGGGCAGGAGTTGGAAGAACTGGAAGATGACGCCGACGTTGCGCCCGCGCCAATGGGCCAACTGGTTCTCGCTCAGTTTGTGCACGGCCTCGCCGGTGACGAACACTTCGCCGCTGGTCGGCCGGTCTATGCCGGTGATCATGTTGAGGAGGGTGGACTTGCCTGAACCGGAAGGCCCCACCACGCTGATGAACTCACCGGGATGGACGTGCAGGGTGATGTCCTTCAGGACGTTCACGCCACCCGCCCCAGTCTCGTAGGTCTTGACCACGTCGCGCAGATCAATCAGTGCACCGTGGCTATTGGTTTCCATTTGAGATCTCCTTCCCCTTGGCGGACCCTGCAACGACTGAAGTCGTTACTACGAGCGACAACTAACGACTGAAGTCGTTACTACGACATTACGACATTATATGTGTGTATACGTGCTGGAGAACGCTATGTTTCACAACGCTATCAAGATTACGCACACAGTGTAGCACAGGTGCCCCTACAGCGCATCGGCCAGCGGGCCAGTCTTGGACTGGCCGGGTGGCCGATTTTTTACCTGGTCAAGTGGCCAGGCGTAGCCTACAGCGGGCCTATCTGTACACCCACGCCTCAAACAGAGCGGTCAAATCGCACCCGCAATGCTGCTCGGCAAGTTGCCTGAACACTTTAGCGGTGCCGATCCCCCACTGGTTCGATGTGTAGTAGTCGCGCAGAAACTCGTCGAACCGTTCCTGGCCCATCTCCTCCGCCAACGCCGCCACGAACAGCGGGCCACGGCCATAGACGATCGGGCCGTACTCTTCGTCGCTATAGGCTTGCGAGGGCAGGCCAACGGGGATTTCGGCCCGTTCCACCCGCTGCCAGCGATCGGTCCACGACTCCCGATAACTCTGGGCAGCACCCTGGCCGTACACGTCCACGTAATAGAGCCCCGTCGCGTATTGGACCACCGCCTCGTCCAGCCAGGGCTCGTCTATCTGGTCGTTGCCGACCACGTTATAGAACCACTGGTGCGCCACCTCGTGGGCGACAACAGATTCCAGCAGAATCGTGGAGGGGAGGCCGGAGACGGTCGCAGCGGGGTCATACAGTGCCAGGGCGATGCCCGTCAGGCCAGGATACTCGATGCCCAGTGCCTGCATGGGGGTGCTGACGACGTCAAATTCAGTGTACGGATAGGGGCCGAAGCGGGCACTGAAACTCCTCAATGCGCTGGCCACCGTCTTCAAGGCCAACTGCGCCCCTTCCGTACGCTCGGGGAAGGCGTAACTATTGACCTTCGTCTGCCCCACCTGCTCGCTCACCACTACATAGTGCTCGCTGGCCGCCAGGTAAAAGTCGCGCACGGGACCGGCGGCGAAGGTCAGCACCTGCTCCTGCCCCTGGCTCTCCCGGCTGACCTCGATCCCCGAAGCGACCACCGTCAAACCGGCGGGCGCGGTCACCCGCACCCGGTAGAAACTGGCGTCAAAATAGGTGACGTCTCCCCTGGGCGGCACCTCGACGTTCCATCCTTCATCGTCGTAGACCGGGATGACCGGGTAAAACTCGTCCAGGACCAAAATGCCGTCAAAGTAGCCGAACAGGCCATAGTTGCCGCCCATCTCGCGGGGGATTTTTACCTCAAAGTCCATCTGGACGATGGCCTGCTGGCCGGGCTGGAGCGGTGCCGGCAGCGGTACCCGCAGGGCGCTGTCCTCCAGTTCGTAGAGCGGCTCGACGTCCCGGCCACCCACCTCAACCGCCGACACCGTCGTCTTGCCACCGGCCAGGTTGGGGAACAACTGGAAGTAGAGCGCGTCGAGCGGCTCGTCTTCCTGGTTGGTATAGCGGACCTGGTCGTGGCCGCGCAACGTGGAAAAGTCGGCGGGGATTTGAACGTCCAGGTGGTACACGCTCGCCCCCGGCAACCGGTCGAGCACTCCCTGTTCTGCACCGATCAGCCCGTTGCGGAAGAGTGCGCGGTCGTCCCAACCCACGTCTTGCTCTGAGCCCCGTCTCGGGGCGACTTGGGTGGCCTCGGTCGTCGTCTTCGCAGCCCCTGGACGGCAGGCCACGAGCGGCGCAATCACGAGGGCCAGCGCCAGGTACGTGCGCACTCTTGTGATAATCGGCCACATGGCAGGCTCCTCCTTCCCGTGTCACCCTGAGCGGAGCGAAGGGTCTCTTGGCCGTCGGTGGGCGAGATTCTTCGCTTCGCTCAGAATGACAGGCGCGCTTCGCTCAGAATGACAGGCTCGCTTCGCTCAGAATGACAAGCTCGCTTCGCTCAGAATGACAGGCTCGCTTCGCTCAGAATGACAGGCTCGCTTCGCTCAGAATGACAGGCGCGCTTCGCTCAGAATGACAGGCTCGCTTCGCTCAGAATGACAGGCTCGCTTGGCTCAGAATGACAGGCTCGCTTCGCTCAGGATAACGAGCCGCGTGTCAGGGCGACATCAGTAATTCACCTCGCGGCTCAAGACCAGCAGGGTGAGCAGCGTGGACTGTCCAACCCGCTCCAGTTTCTCGGGGTCAATCGCTTCTACGTCGTCCGCCGGCGTGTGGGCGGCGCGGTCTGAGCCATCCCAACTGACGTAGAGGCTGAGCGCCGAGCGGCCGCCGAAGCCGGGCGGGGCGTACAGGAGATCGTGGGGGCCGCGCCCGCGCGTGGTGGTGGAGGCGCCGACCCGGCCGGCCGCGTTCTGGTAGAGCCGCACCAGGCGATAACTGCTGCCATCCCCCAGGGCGATGGCAGTGCCGCTGCCGGCCCCCACGCCGCTCAGTTCGATCACGGCTTCCGGGGTGAACAGGTTGAAGCCGGGCCGCGCGCCCATCACGTTTTCCAGGCTCAGGCTCTCGCCCCGTTCGCCACCCGCCCAGGCGATGAACACGACGGTCCGCCTGGGCTGGTAGGGGCTCTGTTTGAGGAGGCGAGCCATCTCCAGCATGGCGGCCACGCCGCTGGCGTTGTCGTTGGCGCCGGGGTAGAGCGTGCCATCGGGCCCCACTCCCAGCCCGTCGTAGTAGGCGCTGACGACGACGACCTGGTTGTCCATCCCTGCTCCCAGGCGCGCCCCGGTGAAAGAGCCGGTGCCGGGGAGGACGCCGATGACGTTCAAATACTTGCCGTCCACGTGGTCCGCCACGGCAGCCTGCAGGTGCACCGTAGCGCCCGGGTCTGTCATGGCGACCTGGCCGGGTGGCAGGCCGGCTCCCATGCGCTCCAGTTCAGCCAGGCTGCTGCCGGCGGTGGCCAGCAACCGGTCGGCCACCTGTGGGGTGATGACCATCACCGGCTGCATGGAAGGCGCTTGCCACACGACCCCGCGATAGAGGTACCGGCGCTCGAATGTGAGGGGGTCGTCGGTGACGATCAAGGCGCCGCCGGTGGCTACCACGTTGAGCCACGCGGCCTGCGCCTCACGCACGACGACGATACGATCGTACAGGTCGAAATTGCGCAGCCCGTAGGGATCCTGCGGGCCAGCGCTCATGTAGCCGGCCACCAACCTGGCAGCCGGCCCATCCGGGTGAGGTCCCAGCGCCAGCCCGACGACGGCGCCCGCGTTTTCCCCGTAGGGTCTGGAGGAAGACAGGAGGGTCGCAATCGCCCCGCCGCTGCCCACGGCGCTGCTATAGGTGGGGGAGCCGGCATACTCGACAAAGTCCTGGCGGTAGGCCAGCGCCTGGGCCACGTGGCCCTGCTGATCCAGGATCTCCAGGCGGGGCGTCTCTGCCAGGTAGCCGCGCGGAATGGGCAGGGCCTGGAGGTAGGTACCGTCGTCGCCGCCAGGGAACAGGCCCGCCGCTCGCATCTGGTTGGCGATGAACTCGGCCGCCCGCTGCGCCCCCGGGGTGCCCGTCATGCGCCCCTCCAGGTCAGGGGAGGCGAGGACGCGAATGTCCTCGAGCGCTCGCCCGGCGTCAAACTGCTGGGCCTGCGGCCGGTACACGCCGAGCGGGGCGGTGCTGCGCAGGGTCCACCCCAGGATCAGGAGCAGGATGGCCGCAGCGCTCATGGTGTAGCGGTTGACCAGGCGGGCGAGGCTGATGCGGCTCTCGGTCAGGAAACGGCGCAACCCTTCGCCCCACAGGTTGAAGGCGACGATGGCCAGGAAGAAGGCGAGGCCCGGATACCAGGCCAACCAGTTGTAACTGCGCCACCAGTCGCGGATGTTGGCGAGCAAGGCCCCCCACTCCGGCACGTCGGAAAAGTAGGCGATGACCGGCACCATCATGCCCACCTCGGCGATGGCGACTTTGAAGCCGCCGCCCAGGAAGAGGTTGAGGAAGCCGAGCTCGGCCAGCAACATCAGGATACCGCCCATCTCCAGCGCGCCCAAGACGAACATGGGAGCCAGCAGGTGGGGGAGGACGTGGCGCAGCAGAATCTGCGTGGAGCGCGCGCCGACCGCGCGGGCGGCCTCGATGAACAATTCAGGCTTGATGCGGATCACCTGGCCGCGGATGAACTGGGCGACCTCGCCCCAGCCCACCACGCACAGGGCCACTACGAAGACCCACATACCCTGCTGGATGCCGATGGCCTGGATCAGGATCATGGCGAACAGGGTGACCGGAAAGGCGGCCCACACTCCCACCGCTCCGGTGACAAGGCGGTCGAACCAGCCCCCGCGCCACCACCCCGCCAGCACTCCCAGGATGACGCCAGCCAGCACGCGGGCCAGCATGCCAAAGAAGGCCAGGGTCAGGGTCTGGCTGGCACCGGCCAGCACCAGGGCCTGAATATCGCGCCCGATGTGGTCGGTACCCCAGGGGAAGACGCTGGAAGGATGGAACGGGGGTGCGGCAATCACCCCCTCAATGCTCTCCACGCCGTGCACCTCGTAGGGACTGGCTTGAGTCAGCCGATGGCCGAACAGGGCCAGGACGACGAAGCCCAAGACGAGCAGGGTGCCGAGCAGTAAGGCGGGGTTGGTGAGCGCGCTACGCAGGACGAAGCGACGGTGCTCGATTGCGGATTGGGGATTGGGGATTGCGGATTGCGGAGTACGGACCGCCGACCGCCGAGCGCCGAGCGCCGACCGCCGACCGCCGACCGCCGACTGCCGACCGCCGAGCGCCGACCGCCGACCGCCGAGCGCCGACCGCCGACCGCCGACCACCGACTGCAGATGGCGATTTGCGATTTGCGATTTGCGACCTGCAATTTGCAGTTTGCAACCTGCAATTTGCGATTTCAGGTCTTGCCACCATTCGGCTGCGGACTCCGCCAGCCCGCGCATGGTTTCTCTCCAGGTGCGCCGCTCCTGGGGCGGCTCGGATTCGTTGGCATCGCGCAGGCGCGGGTCGAGGAGCGGATACAGGAACTCTAGACCTAGGTTGATGGCCAGGAACAGCAATCCCAGCGAACCGATCAAATCGGTCACCAGGGGCACCATCCCCAGGCTAATCGCCTCCAGCAGCGCCAACCCGACCCCGGACCAGTCGAAGAAGTATTCGACCACGGGGAGGCTGGCGAGCGAAAGGCGCAGCGAAGTACCCAAGGTGTTCAGGATCGGGATGAGCACGTTGCGCAGGGCGTGGCGGTCGCGCACGACCGGCCAGGCCAAGCCCTTGGCCCGCGCCGTGCGGATATAGTCCTGCCTCAGCACCTCCGACAGGGAGACGTACGTGACCTGGGCGATCTGGGCCAGCGGGCGGGCGGCCAGCACCAGGGCCGGCATGACCAGGTGAGCGTCCCACCCAAAGCCGGCTGCCGGCAGCACGGTAATCTTGAATTGCCGGTGCACCTGGATGTTGGCCACCCACAGCAACATGGCGAACAGGAAACTGGGCGTGGAGACGCCCAGGATAGAGAGCAGCAGGACGAGCGGCGCCCCACCCCGGCGGCGGGCCAGGGCCATGGCGATCCCCAGGGACACCCCAAGGGCCGCAGCGACGCCCAGGGACAACAGAAGCAGGCCGGCGCTGCGGCTGAAGGTGGTCAGGACCAGGCCCAGCGACGAAACGGTCTCCTTGTGCCAGTAGTAGGTCGTGGGGTGCCGGGTCACGTAGGTGAGGAGGCTCGAGCAGGCTTCACCGGCCGCCCGGAGCGGTTCGGCCGGCAGCCCCTTGCGCCCGCGCTCGGCCATGCTGAGGCCAAAGAGGGTCAGGTAGGCGATGACCAGCAAGGTGACGAGGACATTGCTCAGACGGCGCAGGACGATCCGCCAGGTGGAACGGCGCGATGACAGCCTCAACGGTTACCCCCAATCAGCAAATCAGCAAATCGGCAAATCGGCAAATCGGCAAATCGGCAAATCGGCAAATCGGCAAATCAGCAAATCGCAAATCAGCAAATCGGCAAATCGGCAAATCAGCAATTCCGCAATCCGCAATCCGCATTCCGCAATCCGCATTCCTCATTCCTCATTCCGCATTCCGCAATGCAAGGTAGAGCGGCGTGCCGAGTGTGTCGTCTATGGTGACGTCGGGGAAGGTGGGGTCCTGGTCGGCGCCGGTCTGGCGATAGACTTCCAGGAACTCGGGCACGGCAAAGACGACCTCGTGCATGTAGGTGCGCTGTTGCCCCTCGGCCACGAGGGCGGCCTCCTGCACCGAGACGAGGCCGTTGCCGTCCGCGTCGGCCTGGGGGTCCTCGAAGGCGGCGGCGAAGTAGTGGGTGAAGACTCCGCCGATGATGGGCAGCCCCTCCTCTTCCAGGCCGCTCCAGCCGTATTCGTCGCCGGCCACCGCGGCAATCGCCAGGTAGGGGGCCGGGTCGCCCAGGATCACGCCCGTGTAGTTGGCGGCCTGGCAGGAATCAATGACCAGCAGCCGGCGGTGGCTGGGGATTTGTCTCCATTCCTGGGCAAAGAATTCGCGCCAGCGCAGGACGTCATTCAGATACTTGCCGTGGGCGGCCACGTAGAGAAAGACGACGTCGTCCGGGCCGGCGTTTTCCTCCAGCCAGTCCAGGCCCTCCTGCAAGGTGCCCCGGTCGAACTCGCGCATCTGGCGGACGTGGCTGTCCTGCCAGCCTGAGTCGAGGAGCAGTTGGTGCAACCGGGCGACGTTGATATAGTCCACCGGCAGGTTGGCCATCTGCACGTCGTCATAGTCATCCTTCTCGGCCAGCACGGCCCAGCCGTCGCTGCTCAAGGGCAGCGAGGGGATGGCGGTGGGAGTGGGCGCCAAGGTGGGTGGGGCCAGCGTTGGCGTCTCGGCCGGCGGCACGGCCGTGGCCGTAGGAGGAACGGGCATGGGCGTGGGCAACGCCGGATTGGCAGCCGGTACGGCACTGGTACAGGCCGCCAGGCTCGCCACCAGCAGCATCAATACGCGTATTTTGCGCGACACGGTCTGGCCTCCTCTCAGCAGTTTCCGCCGGACCTGGTGGTCCGGCGGCGGTAATGCCCTCCTTATTATACTCTCACGCCGCGTTTCCGTTCAATCTGGCTTAAATGGGTCAAACCGTAGCGCTTGTGCTGCCCACTCGCTTGACCGACAGTAAAGGTAAACCCAAATCACGGACCTTGCTGAGCAAGCCATGCAAGGCGGCCTGATCGGCGACCGGGCCGGTCAGCACGCTATCGCCGTCGGGCTGCGGGGCGATGGTGAAGCCGTCGAACCAATCCGCCCATTTGCTGTCCAGAATTCCTTTGACCCTGATTTCATAGATGGCCGGTTTGTCAAACTCGCGTCCATCGGTCATAGAGGATGCCTCCGCGTATAGAGATCAGTGTGGTGCGTGAAACGTGAAACGTGAAACGTGAAACGTGAAGCGTGAAACGTGAAACGTGAAATGTGTTGCGTGTATGATGCGCATAGTATAGCCGCCGGGTGGGTGAGTTGTCTTCCCCTAAATGGGTGATTTGGGGATGGGGGAATGCGGAATGCGGAATGCGGAGTGCGGAGTGCGGAGTGCGGAGTGCGGAGTGCGGAGTGCGGAATGGGGATTGGGGATTGCGGATTGGGGATGTCGTGGGGCCAGCCACGAATGAATTGGTTGTTGACTTGCAGCCTTGCACTTCCACGCCATTCAGGATAAAATGGGGTATACAGTGCCTTGTGGTTCCTGCCCAAACGGAGGTGTGTCGTGAATACTCTTCCCGTGGCCGTTGATAGGGTTCTGCAGCTCCTGCGCCAATTGCCGCCTCGTGACAGGTTGCGAGTGGTGGTCCAGGTCCTGCCAGATTTGGAGCGCGATCTTCCTGCCACGTCATCAGTTCCAGATTTCTGGGAAGACATTGGTCTGCACGTGTTGGCTGAACGCCAAGATGTCCGGCCGGTTGATGATTTTGACGCCTTGCTGGGCGGTTGGCCGGAGGACGAACCAATAGATGATTTCATCGTGGCTGTTCGCGAGTGGCGACATCAGAGTCTGGCAGAGGTAAGTGTATGAACGGGGTGGTCGTCGTTGACACTGACGTAGTGTCTTTCCTGTTCAAAGGCGACACACGCGCTGAGGCATATCATCGGCATTTGCAGGGCAAGACATTGGCCATCTCGTTTATGACCGTGGCCGAGCTATATCAGTGGGCATACATCCGTAACTGGGGAGAGCAGAGACTAGCCCGACTCGAGGAGCGACTGCACAGTTATGTCATCGTGCCTTATGATCATGGACTGTGTAAGCAATGGGCGAGGATTTGCGTTGAACGCCAGCGTCTGGGCAAACCAATCTCGGCTCAAGATGCCTGGGTCGCTGCCACAGCTTTGCGACATGGCTGCCCGGTGGTCACTCATAATCGCGATGACTTTGCCGAGATTTCGGGACTGGCTGTTATTTCGGAAGCATAGTCTTGAGCAGATTTGCCTGCCTGCGTGAGTTTCCTCCTGCTCCACGACGAAACGACTGCCCCGGCCTGGTGAGCCGGGGCCTTTTTCTTGTGTGGGTGAGCAATGGCCGTCGAATTCACTCGGCGGCGATGTGTGGCTGTTTTGTTAACTCTCATAAGCGGGGCGTCCGACGTGGCCAGATCTGTCACGTTTCGTACCAGAAACTACTGTAGCACGGAGGTAAAAACGGCGCAAGTACGAGTCTGCGTCCGTGGAGGTTGGGGGGACGTGGCAGGGGGTGAGAACACGGGTGGGCAGGATTTACGGATTCGAGCGCGTGGAGGCAATCGGCTGTGCGGGGTAGCGGATCGTTTGTGTCATCCGCCCACGTATGCTACAATGATGGAAGCCTCGGCGGTTTGTGCGAGCGCGAGGCGATGGCCAAGGCGGTGGGGGTGTAGTGACCCCCTCAATATATGTGGGCGGGCGGCTCACCTCGAGGCCGCTGGGCGGCGAAGGTTGGGAGGCATTTATGTTTAGAGGGCAAATTGCTCTTTACGCTGTCTGGATGTTGGCGCTTCTGGCCCTCTCCGCATGCACAAGCGGAGGAGTCTTGGAGCTGGTCAGCAGTTCACATTCGGGTGTAGCCTACGATGTTTATGTCGAGGCCGGTTACGCATACGTAGCGAATAATGACGGAGTTCACATCTTCGATGTCAGTCAGGCTGATAGGCCACAAAAGATCGGAGAGTTTCTTTCGGGTACCTCATTTGGCGTCTTTGTCAAAGATGGGTTGGCTTATATTGCAGGTGGCACCGGCCTCTTCATTGTTGATGTCAGAAGCCCCGCCAATCCTCAACGGCTTGGGGAACACGCCAGCGAAGGAGCGCCAAGCCAGGTTAGCGTGGATGGTTCCTATGCCTACCTAGCCACTTCCACGGGATTGGAGATTGTGGATGTGCGCGATCCCAGTACTCCTATCCTGATCGGCAGCTTCGTTTCTAGCGGAGGTGCACAAAGTGTGGCAATTCATGACGGCTACGTTTATCTTGCAAATCCACGCGTTGGACTTGAGGTTATCGATGTTACGGCACCCTCTTCTCCTCAGAAGATCGGCACGGTTTATGGAACACAAGGCGCCTGGGATATTCATACTCACGATGAATTTGCCTATGTTGGATGTCATAACACGGGCGTCAGGATCCTAGACTTGTCTGATAGCGAGGCGCCGGAGGTTATCGGGCGATTCAGCGATGATGATGGTGGGGAGGCTCTTGGTGTATGGGGCGACCATGCGTATTTGTACGTTGCAGATAACTTCGGGGTTGAAGTGCTAGATGTGAAGGATCCGACCAGCCCCTACGAGATTGGCGAGTACGCCAGGGTGAATGGGGCCCATGACCTCTACGTGGATGGAACGTTTGTCTATGTTGCAGAAGGCAGAAGAGGGCTGATAATCCTTGAATTCAACGGAACTCGTGCCAGATAGACGCCAGCTCATTCAGCAGACTGAACGAGACACCCAGGGGATTGATGCGAAGGTCGTCAGCTACGACCCTGACAGCCGTGTGGCGACAGTTACAACAGGAAGGTTACAGCATATGGAAAAGAAAGACGTTCTCACCAAAATCTTAGCGATTGCAGGCACAGCACTGGTATGGTTCCCAATTCTAGCGCCAGTCCTGCTATCCGTGGTTGTCATCATTACCCGGCGCTTGTTCCGGTTCGACTATCTCATGCCGGCTGAGTTCTTCCCGGTTGCCCTGGCGGGTGGAGGATTACTCATGTGGGCAGCACTGCGGGCACGTTCGCGCCAGAGACTTATTGGCTGGGGGCTTGGCATGGCAGCAGGCTTTCTAGCAGGCGGCCAAGTGTTGGCCGTTGTTACAGGGCTAGCGTCGGGCGCAACTGAACCGGCTGGTTGGTGGGGGATGCTCGTCCTCGTGTCGCTGGTGATGTATTCACTGGCGCTGGTTGCCATGGGCGTTGGCGGAATGTTATTGCTGCGCGATCTGTTCAGGACATCTCGACCGCTAACAGAGAGTCTCTAGTTCCTGAGAGCGGGCGGGTTTTTCCTTAAGGATAGGCGGTGCGGGAAAACCGCGTGTCGGAATGTGTGTGGGCGGTTGAGTAACTGGTCGTCCTACCGCGATGGCGCGCAATAAAGAAGGTGTGAGGATGACACCCTTGGTGACAGAGATACCATATCCGTTCGATCATTACTCTCCCTGGCAGCCGCCAAGCGGGATGGATTCCTATCAAGAATCATTAGTGCTCTCGGCATACCCAGAGGGATCTAGAGTCATTGAGGCGAACTCATATCGGCCTGGAACCATGCAGTATCCTCTCCGTGTAAGCGTACAGACACTTGATGGAGAAAAGAAAGTATGTGTGCTCAAAGCGGATCCCTTGATTGGAGGAGTCGAAAGAGAGGGGAGGCTGTTACCGGTACTGGCCCGCTTGGGACTATCCGTCCCGTCTGTGCTAGCAGGTCCAATCGTTCATCCAGATTACCCCAACGCGGGAGCACTGGTTGTTTTGAGCGAGATGAGGGGAAAGCCCTTGCCGTGGTTAGATGCGACGCTAACAGAGATTGATGTCACTTGCCGACTTCTTCAGGAGGGAGTAGCGGCTATGCATCAATTGACCGAACCAATTGGCTACGAGGACGTCGCAAAGGAACTGCCAGAGAAAACCATGCTTTCTGAGCTTGAGGGAATCATCCACAGAGGCGGACCCTGGTTGGAAGTGGGGTTATTCTCTGAAGCAGTGCAACGATTGCTACCCATTATGGCAGGCATTCAAACGCCACTTGTCTTTTCAAATGGTGACTATAACCCTTTGAATTTCCTGTGGGATGGAAAGAGCCTAATCGGATGGATTGATTTCACAGGTGCATGTTTCGAGGATCCCCATATTGGGTTTGCCAAATTCATGATATGGGCGTTTGACAGTTATGGTTGGGGAGCGGGAGTCAGAGGCGGTTTAGTTGAACGCTATCTGTACGCACGGGATGTGTCACGCTCTGATTTTGCCCCGCGTCTGGCGCTACGCTGCGTGTGGCGACTGCAGAGAGATACGTCTGTGGCTGGTGAAAAGGATGCATTCCAGCGTGAGGCCATCCTGACGGTACTACGGCATGCTTTAGCTGGCTTGAAAGACAATCATCTGTAGTCAGGTTCACGGGCAATGAGCGCGCCCAAGTCATGGCTGGCGGGCTGGTCACCCACCCTTCACTGCATTCAGGGCAGGCTCCCGCCGTCACTACTGAACTGCACGTGAGGGCCTTCCCACGGGGAACGGAATATGCCCTACACAAGAAGCCCCCGGTGATGAGCCGGGGGCTTTGCATTTGCGAGTGGAGAAGGGGGCCAGAGCTCTTCCAGGGTCCGTCGGCAGGGCTGGTGAGTTGCGCCACCAAGCCACCTGGTGAATTGGACATTGACTCTCGCGCAAAACCGCGCTATAATGTGACTGCGCAACCAACGAAGGCGTCAATGCAGCATGAGCATTGACGGCGAATATCGCAGCACTACGTAGCCCACCCGCCGTCAAGGCGTGATGGGTATTTTGTTTGGGGCATGGCGGACAGCGGTGCGCCGGACTGGCGTCCGCTTGCTAGCCTGTGGGTCACTGGCGCGCCTCCGCTGCGCGCAGCTCAACCGCCGGGCCGTTAGACTTCGATGCCAAAATAAGCGCCTAAGGAAGGAGGTAATTAAGATGAAACGCATCGAGTATTCGTTGTGCGTAAATGGGAGGGTTAGCAACACGAAGCATTTCAAGAGGGTAAACCAGTATGCGGTCTTTTTCTTTTCGATACTGCTCACTCTTTTTGCCGGTTGCGTGCCATACCCTCGTGCTGTTTATGACTTTGATGACGGGACGACACAAGGTTGGACCGTGACTGGTGCTGTTGCCGATGATAAAGGCAATGCATACACGCCAGGGTTGTTTACGGCATCCCATTTTGAAGCTGCGCAGTATCCCAATAGCTTTCCAGGAGGCGACCCACTTAACGACAAGAAGGGCTGTCTTTTGATAAATGGTTACCAAATGGGTCCTTGGGCGGAACAGTCTAATTTCCCATCTAGTTCTGAGTATTGGGCGACATCTGCTCATTATAGCGGTCTTGACGCCCATGGTTCTACTGTCTGGCAGGGGATTCAGGGAGTCAAGGCGTCAGTTGGTGACAATTACGGAGCCACTCCTGGGCATGTGACGGTGAACATTGGTGTTCGGGCACGCATAGGTGGTCAGGACGAAGTGATTAGAGAATTGGACGCGAGCGGCAACCCTCTATTTCATCCTGTCAATCATCAGACTACAGGGATGTGGAGCAATCTAAATGCAAAGCTGAATATCCCGGCGAACGCAGAAGTGTATTTGGTGTTTATAGAGATCCGAGGTGACTGGAAAAACTATCACACCTATGAGGGCTCAATAATGATTGATCAAGTTGAGCCGATTAAGTAAATTGCCGGAATCTCTCTGGCAAATACTGTCGATTCGAAACACTTGGTAGGCTTTGCTAGCTTCGTCTAGCAAATCGCTCAACAGGGACGCCGGAAGATCAGACGGACGCTTCGCTCGCTGTGCTTCGCGTGCGTCCGGCATAGTAGAACTGTGAAGGAATGCTCTATACAAGAAGCCCCGGCCTTTCATGAGCCGGGGCCTCTTCTTTGTGGGCAGTGATGTGTGGCTGTTTTGCTAACCCTCATAAGCAGGGCGTCCGTCGTGGCCGGGTCCGTCGCGTTTCGTACCAGAGACTATTGTAGCACAGGGGCAGAAACGGAACAAGTGTGAGTCTGTGGGCATGGTGGTCGGGGTGTCGTGGCAGAGAGAGAGAACACGGATGGGCAGGATTTACGGATTCGAGGGCGTGTATGGAGGTCCCCGCCGATGAACTTGGAAATTAGCCCCGTAGCCAGGAGCGCTTCGCCTGCCGGGGAGCGACGGGCGATAAAGTCGCCCGTCTACGGAGCAGCGCCCGGTCAACCGGGCTTATGAGGGCGTCTCTAGCACCCGCTGCGGTGGGCCGCGCCGCCTCGATTTGCTGCCTGGGGGCGGTTTGTTGTGGCCAGGCTGCAAAAAGGGGGCCGCAAGTATTGACTTCCGCGCAAGCTTGCGCTATACTGGAGGCATGCCGCAATGAGAGCAGCCTCGCGGCCCCGGCCAGCCCGAGGTAGTGACCAGGACAGGGGGGGCGCCCTGGTACAAGGAGGAAAGAAGAGTGCCTGCATCCTACGCCGAAGCCAGGATCGAGGTTGAACGGCTGGTAGAGCGTTTCGCCAGGCTCTCCGCCCACAACCGCAAGCGCTACAACGAAGCCGCCACGCGGCAAGCGTTCATCCTGCCCCTGTTCGACGCGCTGGGCTGGAACCCGCGCGACACCCGCGAGGTCAGCCCCGAAGAGCAGGTGTCGCGCGGGTTCGTGGACTTTGCCTTCCGCATCCAGGGCATCCCGCGCTTTTTCCTGGAGACGAAGAAAATCCCCGCCGACCTGGACGATCCCCGCTGGGCGCAGCAGGCCATCAACTACGCCTGGCTCAAGGGGGTCACCTGGGCCGTGCTGACCGACTTTGAGGGGCTGAAGGTGTTCAACGCCGAGTGGCAGGAGACGATCCCCGCCCGCGCCATTTTCAAGGACCTGCACTGGCAGCAGTATCTTGACCGGTTCGACGACCTGTGGCTGCTCTCCCGCCCGGCCATGGCGGAGGGTGCGCTCGACCGGGCGGCCGAGGCGGTGGGCAAGAAGGCCACACGCACGCCGGTCAGCCGCCTGCTGTTCGCCGACCTGACCACGTGGCGGCGCGAGTTGTTCCGCCACCTGTGCCCCTACAACCCCACGCACAGCGTCGAGCAGATTGACGAGGCGGTGCAGCGCATCCTGGACCGGCTGATCTTTATCCGCACGTGCGAAGACCGCGAGATCGAACCGGTGCGGCTGCGCCCCATGGTGCGCCAGTGGCGCGAGCAGGGGCGCAAGAAGGACCTGCTGGCGCAACTGAACGGGCTGTTCCGCGAGTTCGACGAAGCCTACGACAGCCGGTTGTTCGCCCCACACCTGTGCGAGGAACTGACGAGCGACCCCGGCCCCTACGAGCAGGTGGTCGAGGGGCTGTACGAGGTGCCGGGGGGCTACGGGCTGTACGATTTCAACGCCATTGACGCCGACGTGCTGGGCACGATCTACGAGCAATACCTGGGCCACCGGGCGCAGGACCCCGAAGGCAAGCAGGTGGTGGACCGGCGCGCCAAGCGCAAGGCGCAGGGCATCTATTACACGCCGCAGTTCGTCGTGCGCTACATCGTGGGCCAGACGCTGGGCCGCCTGTTGGAGGAGCGAGACTACGAGCAGGCCCGCCAGGTCAAAGTCCTGGACATGGCGTGCGGTTCCGGCTCCTTCCTCATCGAAGCCTTCGACGTGCTCGACCGCTACCTGGCGAACGTGCGCGGCCAGCACCACACTCCCCTCTCCCGTCCTTCGGGAGAGGGGCCGGGGGTGAGGGCCGCCGGCGACGTGCACGACCTGGCGCGGCGCATGGAGATACTGACGGGCAACCTGTACGGGGTGGACCTGGACGCGCAGGCAGTGGAGATCGCGCGGTTGAACCTGCTGTTGAAGGCGGTGAACCAGCGCGGGCTGTTGCCCCCATTGGACAACGTGCGGCAGGGCAACAGTCTCATCAGCGGCACGCCGGCCGAGTTGGAGGCCGCCTTCGGCTCCGGCTGGCGAGACAAGCACCCGTTCAACTGGGAGGAAGAGTTCAGACCTGGCAGGTCTCAGAAGACCTGCCAGGTCTCTCCCGGCTTCGACGTGATCGTGGGCAACCCCCCCTACATCCGCATCCAGACCCTGCCCAAAGACGACGCTGGGTGGTACGGCAACCACTACCGGGCCGCCAGCGGCAGCTACGACATCTACGTCCTGTTCGTGGAGCGGGCGCTGCGACTGCTGCGTCCTGGCGGGATGATGGGTATGATATTACCCAACAAGTTTCTCCAAGTTGACTACGGTAGGGAACTTCGCAAACTACTGAGTCAGCAGAAAGCTGTATCACACATCGTGGATTTCGAGCACGCTCAAGTGTTTGAGGATGCTACAACATACACCTGCCTACTCTTCCTACAAAAAGAGCCAAGCGCAAAGGTGCTTTATTCAGCAGCAGGCGACTGGTTGAAAGCCGAGGTGGAGCCTATAGTTCTGCCCGACAACCTCCCGGAACTTTACGTGGACAGCAAATGCCTGACTGATGATCCCTGGGCTTTTACCTCAGATCTACAAACACGAATCAAGGAGAAGCTTGTCTCCCACGGAATACCCCTCCTCGACCTTCCGGCAAGAATGAGCCGTGGGTCAAGTAGTGGAGATGACAAGATCTTCATGTTGGACCGCAGACACAGTGGCGATACATACCTGACAGACGACGGAGAAGCAGTAGAGATAGAAGCCGACCTCTTGCGGACACCGATCTTTGCTACAGACTTCAACCGCTACAGTTTCGCTCCACGAAGTGGAAAAGCCATAATTTTCCCTTATCGTAAGAGTGGCAACGGGGACGATTTTGTGTTGCTATCAGAGGTTGAGCTAAAGGAGCAATTTCCGAAAGCATATAGGTATCTACTCTCCAGAAAGACGGCGTTAGTGAAACGAAAGCAATTCAAAGAGTGGTATGGCTTTAGTGCTCCTCGGAACTTGGCGGTGCATGACCGAGCACATTTGGTCGTACCCTTACTTGCGAACAAAGGATCGGTGGCAGAGCTCCCCGATGATCGAGAAAACTACTGTCTAATGGCAAGTGGCGGATTCAGTATCACGATTGGGGAGGATAGTCGTCTATCGCCCCGATATATGTTGGGGTTGCTTAACTCCAAGCTCTTGTTCTGGCATTTGGCAATGATAAGTAATCGTTTTCGAGGGGGATGGATTACTTGTACAAAGCAATACGTGGGTAGCCTCCCCATCCGCCGCATCAACTTCGACGACCCGGCGGACGTGGCCCGGCACGACCGCATGGTGGCACTGGTGGAGGAAATGCTACGGCTGCAGCGTGAGAAAGCCGCAGCGGAGGCACGCTTGCTGGACTCCCGCCACGACCTGGCCCGCCAGATCGAGCGGCTGGATGCACAGATTGACGCGCTGGTGTACGAGTTGTATGGGTTGACGGAGGAGGAAATCGCCGTGGTGGAAGGGCGTTCGCAGAGGTAGGGCATTGGCCGAGGCAGCAAGAGCACTGAGGAGGTAAGGATTGAGGTAACAAGAGCCCGCTCGCCGTTGAGGTTTGGACGGGCGCTCTGTTTGTGGCGAGCGGATAGCATGGCCTGGATACAAGCGGGATGATACCACAATGGCCGAGGGCTGTTTCCGAGTAACTGGTGGGAGGCTAGGGGCAGCGACTCACATGGCTTCTCGGGAACGGTCAGGGGGATTATCACAATCACAATAGACGAAAGGAGAATGCAATGGTTGTCGTGACGCGCGAGATCCAGAGGGTCTATGATGGCAAGTGGGACGATCTAGAGGAGATTAACAAGAGATGCAACGCTATGGAAAGCCGCTTGGGCTTTCCTCCCACCAAGAAGCGCTACCGCTGCCTAATCGGGGGCCACGATACGAGTACCATCATCATTGAGTACCAGTGGGAGAGCCTCGCTGCATTGGAAGCGGTTTATGAGAAGGCTTTTGCAGATCCCGAGTGGCAGGCACTCAGTGCTGAACTTGACTCAATCATCGCAAGCCAGCAGGTAGAGCTGTACACGCCGTTGAGTCCGTAGCCCGAACGGGCGTTTTCTTGTGCCAACCACTACCCTGACCGCAAGGACTCTATCGCTGCCCCTATCGCCATAATGACTGACCCTGCCCTTACCGACCGCATCATATCCCAAGGCCGCGCTCTCGTCCGCGCCATCGAGGCCCTGGGCGCCATCGAGCCCACTGGCCCGTTTGAGTGGGCTCGGGCACGGCTACTTATGGCAGCATACAAGCGTCGGCGGCGGGCCATCGTGAAGGTCGCGCCTACCTGGGCTAGTCAGGAGATACTGAGCGCCAGCGAGCGGATCGGAGACGAGCGGGCGGTGTTGTGGCTTGGGGAGAACTGAGAGAAGTACCGGATCTGTCACATCAAAGCTGGAGGCATACCCGTGAGTCAGTCCAAACCGCCTGTCACCGGGACAGCCCACACTCCGAAGACCTGCCAGGTTTTTGGAAACCTGGCAGGTCTGGACCCAGGACGGCCATAGCCGGACGTGGCCAGGAGAAGAGAACCGGGCAGTTTTGAGATAGGGTACCGATATGCCTACTATCCCTCAGAGTGAACTTCCCGTACCCAGATCGTGGGACGAATTCGAGGACATCGTGGCCGACCTGTACGCGCGGGCCTGGGATGACCCCCACACCCGGCGCTACGGCCGCGCGGGCCAGGCCCAGCAGGGGGTGGATATCTGCGGCCGCCCGGCGCGCCTGCAGGGCCGCTACGCCGGTGTGCAGTGTAAGCGCTACGAACCGGGCACCCTCACCCTCGAGATCGTCGAGGCCGAGGTCGCCAAGGCCGAGGAGTTCAAGCCCTCGCTGGCCGAGTACACGATCGCCACCACGGATCGCCGCGACGCCAGGCTGCAGGAGGCAGTCCGCCTGATCACCCAGGAGCGCGAGGCGGCGGGCAAGTTCTCCGTACACATCGCGTTCTGGGAAGACCTATGCAACCTGCTGGCCCACCCGGACAACCGCGACCTCCTGCTGAAGCACTATGGCGACTGGCTGCGTGGCTTGCAGGAGTCGTACGTCCCACCGCCGCTTCCTGACCTCAAGATCGTCCCCGATCCCGGCCCGCTGCCGCCGGGCTTCCGCATCCCCTTCCAGCGCAACGCGCTGTTCACCGGGCGGGTGGAGCCGCTCCAGGCGCTGGCGCGGGCGCTGCTGGAGGGAGACGGGCGCTCGGCGCTGGTGACGCAGGCGGTGGCCGGCATGGGGGGCGTGGGGAAGACGCAGTTGGCGGTGGAGTTCGCATACCGGTATGGGCGGTTCTTCCACGGGGTGCACTGGGTCAACGCGGGCGAGCCGGAAGCGATCGGGGCGGAGGTGGCGGCGTGCGGCGCGGCGATGGGCCTGCCCAACTGGCCGGAGAAGCAGCCGGAACAGGTGGCGCGGACGTTGGACGAGTGGCAGCGGGGCGGGCTACGGCTGGTGGTGCTGGACAACCTGGAGGAGGTGGGCACAGCGCGGGAGTGGCTGGCCCGGCTCAGTGGGGGAGCGGTGCGTGTGTTGGTCACCGCCCGGCGGACCGACTGGCCGGGTTTTCTGGGCCTGCGGCCGTTACGGCTGGAGGGTTTCACGCCGCCGGAGAGCCGGGCCTTTCTGCGCCAGCACCTGCCGGACGGACGGGCCACGGAGGCCGACCTGCAGGCGCTGGCGGAGCGGCTGTACCACCTGCCGCTGGCGCTGGAGCTGGCGGGGCGCTACCTGGGCGGCCACGCGCGGCTGCCGGTGACCGACTACCTGGGACGGCTGGAGAGCATCTGGGAGCATCCCTCGATGGCGGGGTGGCGGGAGGAGTTGGGGAACCCGACGGGGCACGACCTGCGGCTGGCGGAGACGTTTGCTGTAAGTTGGGAGCGGATGGAGGACCAGACGGCGCGGCGGGTGTTCCTGCTGGCGGGCTATTGTGCGCCCAACCAGCCGATCCCGTGCGAGGTGTTGGAGGAGGCTGCTCAAATTGACCGGGAGGCCTGCGACGGGGCGCTGGGGGTGCTGGCGGGGTTGGGGCTGGTGGAGATGGGGGAGCCCGAGGCGGGTGCCGCGATCCATCCGCTGCTGGCCGAGTACGCCTGCAAGATCGCGCTCTCGTCGCCAGAGGGGGAGGGGGCGCTCGCAGCCCTGGCTGATGCGCTGGTAGCCTTTGCTACTCAAGCAAACCAGACGGGCCTGCCGGCCAGGTTTGCGCCTCTGCGACCGCACGTGGCGGCTGTGGCGGCTGCTGCGCAAGAGGCCGGCCTGGAGGGGGCCGGGACATTGTGGAACGAGTCAGGCTATCACTTGCGGATGGTGGCCGACTACGTCGGAGCGCGGGCGGCGTACGAGAGGGCGCTGGCGATCGGCGAGCGGGCCTTCGGCCCCGACCATCCCAACGTGGCCACCAGCGTCAACAACCTGGGGCGGGTGCTGCAGGACCTGGGGGAGTTAGGGGGGGCGCGGGCGGCGTTCGAGCGGGCGCTGGCGATCGACGAGCGGGCCTTCGGCCCCGACCATCCCAACGTCGCCCGAGATGTCAGCAATCTGGGGTGTGTGCTACGTGACTTGGGAGACCCGGCGGGGGCGCGGGCAGCGTTCGAGCGGGCGCTGGCGATCGACGAGCGGGCCTTCGGCCCCGACCATCCACAAGTCGCCAGCTTTGTCAACAACCTGGGGATGGTGCTGAAGGACCTGGGGGACCTGGCGGGGGCGCGGGCGGCGTTCGAGCGGGCGCTGGCGATCGACGAGCGGACCTTCGGCGCCGACCATCCCAACGTCGCCATCCGGGTCAACAACCTGGGGGGTGTGCTGCAGAACCTGGGGGATCTGGTGGGGGCGCGGGCGGCGTACGAGCGGGCGCTGGCGATCGACGAACGGGCCTTCGGCCCCGATCATCCCAACGTCGCCATCCGGGTCAACAACCTGGGGGTGGTGTTGTATACTATGGGGGATCTGGCAGGGGCGCGGGCGGCGTTCGAGCGTGCGCTGGCGATCGGCGAGCGGGCCTTCGGCCCCGACCATCCTGCAGTCGCCACCGCTGTCAACAACCTGGGGGATGTGCTGCATACCATGGGGGACCTGGCGGGGGCGCGGGCCGCGTGCGAGCGGGCACTGGCGATCGACGAGCGGGCCTTCGGCCCCGACCATCTCAACGTTGCCATCTTTGTCAACAACCTGGGGAGTGTGCTGCAGGACCTGGGGGACCTGGCGGGGGCGCGGGCGGCGTTCGAGCGGGCGCTGGCGATCGACGAGCGGGCCTTCGGCCCCGACCATCCCAACGTCGCCATCTTTGTCAACAACCTGGGGGGTGTGCTGCAAGACCTGGGGGATCTGGCGGGGGCGCGGGCCGCGTGCGAGCGGGCACTGGCGATCGACGAGCGGGCCTTCGGCCCCGACCACCCCAAGGTCGCCACCCGGGTCAACAACCTGGGGAGTGTGCTGCAGGACCTGGGGGATCTGGCGGGGGCGCGGGCGGCGTTCGAGCGGGCGCTGGCGATCGACGAGCGGGCCTTCGGCCCCGACCATCCCACCGTCGCCCGAGATGTCAACAACCTGGGGCGGGTGCTGCAGGACCTGGGGGAGTTAGGGGGGGCGCGGGCGGCGCACGAGCGGGCGCTGGCGATCGGCGAGCGGGCCTTCGGCCCCGACCATCCCAACGTGGCCACCGGCGTCAACAACCTGGGGAGGGTGCTGCAGGACCTGGGGGAGCTGGCGGGGGCGCGGGCGGCGTTCGAGCGGGCGCTGCGCATCTTCGAAAAGTTCCTGCCACCAGAGCACCCCTCCATCAGAACCGTGCGCCGCAACCTAGAAACGACGCGCCCGACTATAGCCCATTAGAAGACGCCTGAGAAGGGGAAGATGCTCCCTGCCGAGGGACCTTGGAAAAGCCGTAGTGGGGACGCTGTAAGTATTGACTTCTGCGCAAGGTTGCACTAAACTAAAAGCACGCTGCAACAAAAAAGCCTCGCGGCTCTAACCACTGACCGAACTAACAGCGCCCGGAGGAGAGAAGAGTGGGGCTCATCCGCATCAGCCGTCGAATTCGTCCGGCGGCGGCGGTTGGAAGTTGCGGAGCAGGGACGGGCTGTAGTCCGGCGGCGGCGGTTCGAGGATGCGGGGCAGGGGCAGGCCGTAGGCGGCGGTCCAGCGCGCCAGGTCGGTACACGAGATTTTCCAACGGCGGCTACCCTGGCCGCCGGAGCGGGGGACCCGTGGCAATCGCATGTGGCCCAGAACGTGCCCAACGGTGCGGTGGTTGATGGTGGCGGGGTCGCCCTCGTCCTTCTGTGTAATCGTCTTGGCGAAGGTGACGACTTCATCAGTGGTGACGACGAAAGTGTAGGGGGCATCCCCGGTACGGCGAATGGCATCCTCAATGGCGCGGGTGGTCCAGACGCAGAGGGCACGGAGGACGAGGACGGTCAGGTCGCCGGCCTCCAGGCCGGACCTTTCGGTCTGATAGCGCACGGACAGCCCCTCCAGGCGTTCCCACAGCCCGTTTTCGGTGGTGTCGAGGGTGTATCCATCCTCGCGCAGCCGTCGCGTAATGCGCCTCAAGAGGTTCTGAGGGTCGTGATGTTCCAGCCAGAGGGCGACGGCCAGGATGGCGCGCCAGGGCTCGAGCGCGCGCCCGGCCAGGCGCGCTTGGTCATTGACGGCCCGCTCGTACTCGTGCAGGGTGGGCAGGTGGGCCAGGGCGAGCGCCCACAGGTCGTCCACCAACTGGCGGTGGTCGTGGGGCCAGGCCTGGTAGTCGAGGGGGTCGGCGTCGGTGCGGTGGCGGTCGGCGGTGCGGATGAGGGGGATGACGATGGAGCGGCTGGCGAGGACGTTATCGGGGAGGTGGATGGCGGAGAAGAGGCGGGGGCAGAAGGCGTTGAGGTGGCGGGTGTGCCAGAGTTTGTCGGGGCCGAATTCTTTCATGGTGACGGTAGAGCCACGGCGGTTGCCGGCGAGGAGGAGGGCGCGCTTGTCGGGGTCGGCCTGGCGGGGGTCGGAGAGGTTCTCGGCGTCGTCGAAGGCGAGAGTGGCGCCGTACTCGGCCAGGTCGCGCAGGCTGGCGAAAGTGCCACCGGCGAGGATGACGTGGCCCAGGTAGGCCATCTCGGCGACGGTGTGGAGGAGGACGGTCTTGCCGGAGCCGCGCTCGCCGCTGGGCCAGAGGTAGCCGACGACGTTGAAGGCGTCGAGGAGCCAGGTGGTCAGGATAAAGCAGGCGACGAGCTCGGCCATGGTGGACTGGTCGGCGAGGGAGTGGTCAAAGTCCACGAAGCGGGTGACGACGCCGGCGACGCGGTTGAGGACGTCGAGGGGGTCGGGGCGGGCGCCGGCGCGGTAGGCCTTGACGCCGTGGGTTGACCAGGCGCGGGAAGGGGGTGGCATTTCAGGCAGGATGACGTCGAGGCCGAGGGCATCGAGGGGGTGGTCGCCGCCGGGGCCGAAGAGGGCGCCGTCGTCGCGGAGGACGTGGAGGCGCAGGCCGGTTTCGACGAGGGGAGGGTCGTGTTGGACGAGGTGGCCGTGCTTGTCGTGGCTCTCGGAGCGGGTGGTGCGGGTGTAGAGCCAGGTGGCGGCGTAGGCGTGGCCGTCAATGAGGGCGAGGGGGCGGCGCATGACGGGGGGAGGGGCGTCGAGGAGTTCGACGGTGGTGTCGGGGTGGGGGATGTGTTGTGTGTTCATGGTGTGACCTCACTGGTGGAATGCGGATTGCGGATTGCGGATTGCGGATTGCGGAATGCGGAATGATGATGGGAGCCTCAGTTGTTGATTTGCCGACTTTGTCGCATTATGTAAACTCATGGGGTTATTTTAGCACAAAGGTTCGATTGTGTCAAGAGTGGTGTGGAATTGTGGAATTTGGACCACGAAAGGCACGAAAGCTCGCGAAAAACACGAAAGTGGATGGGAGCGGGTAGCATACTCATGATGTCTTCTCCTGGTTCGGCTCAAAGCATTCGGGGCAGCAGTGGCGGCACCCATGGTCACAGGTATGTCTCGTGTCAACAAGGTGCCAGCACTGGGGGCAAAGCGTGTGCTGGGGCTGGGGGGCATGTTTGCCGTCCACGCGACGTGGCCGGGCGTGGCACCACTTGCCATCGGAGAGTGGATGGCCATACCATTCGCGCCCGTCCCCGGTATAGAGTTTGGTCGGGACGTTGTGGATGGGGCAGATGGTGGGAGCCGCCGACCCTGCTGTACTGTTTGTCGTAGGCTCTGCTGTAGTCTCTGTTATGGGTGTTGACCTTTGGTCAATACCGGTGTCGCCTTCTGGGGGAGACCGTTGAGGCTCTTCGAGCAATAGCGGTGTTTCGCCTGGAGCATCGCCAGCGTCGCGAATGCGGCGCCAGAGATCTCGAAAGACAAGCCAGTCTATTCTCAGGTGGGTGGTGCGCTTGCCGTTGAAGAGGGAGTTCTTGCGGACAACCAGGCCTCGATTGGCGAGTACCCTGATCGCGCGGTCGGCCTGTTTGGGTGTGAGGCGGATCTCGTCCCACCATTCGCTGCGGCTTTTCGCGGCCCACATGTGCCCGTCCCGACGTACACGGAGCCTGGATTTTCCTTTCTTGTCGGGCAGGAGGCACCAGTAGACCAACTGGCTGAGCATCAGGCCGGCGATGAGGTCATCGGCCATGTCTACGTAGATGGGCTTGAAGTCTACAGCGCCTCGACAGGTCTTTTCCCAGGCCAGGAATTCGCGGAGTTCGTCATCCATTGTTGTCTCTGGTTAAACACGATGATGTAAAGTGAAAGGGCCGATGGTGACCATCGGCCCTACTCTAGCACAAGAAGTGTAGCGTTGTGGTAACATCACACGCTACAGTTGCGTTACACTTGGTACCCCTTGTCTCGCATTTTGTTTCTGCGTCTGTTGATTGTGAGGCGATGATAGGGTTCGCCAGTATCGGGGTTTGGCGGCAACCGCCTTGCTACGAGCTCGTCGGTTGCTGTTAGTCCCTGATCTTCGATACAGTACACGACCTCGATGATTTTGCGATCAAGAGGGTCTAATGTGTTATCAGCCACGGAAGCCAGGACGCCGGCGGCGCTTTTGACAGGCAGTAACCGCGTCTGTAACTGATGACGGGCCAATTCCTCAAAGTGCGTTCTGACACAGTGGATAAAACGACGGAAACGGGTCCAGCTCCTCGCCGGGGTTTCCTGGTAGAAGGGGGCGTCGTGGGGGGTGAACTGGATGATAGTGCCGCTACCCAGTGACAGCAGGCGCACGATGCCGATGGTGGCCTGGGGGGCGGTGTAGGCCAGGCGGACGGCGTCGGCGTCCAGGACCGCCAGCATTTCCAGGTGGTCGCCGGTCTTGGGTTGGCCAAGGAGGAAGCAGGCGTCGTAGTCGCACAGGGCGCGCAGGTGGCGATAGACGTCCTGGGGTCCAAATGGCAGGGGGGCGGAGGTCTGTTCCAGTTCGGCGCGGGTGACCTGTATCACGTCAGGCCATCCGGTGCCTCTTGCTCCTCTTGCTTTGGGCAAGTCTCGAAAGGGGCAGTCGGTCTTGTTCAACAAGTCGTGGAAATAGCCCACGACCGGCCTGTGAGCGCACTCGGCGGTGACGTTGATGTAGTCTGCGGCAAGGGGTACGATCTCGAACCGGATGGCCCAGAACTCGGGATATTCGGGGGAGGCTGGCTCGCCTTCGAGCGTGTAGGAGCAGCGCACGTACAGGGTGACCGCCTGCTGGCCGATGGGGTTGGCGGGCAGGCGGATGGGCTGGAGGGAGAAGTAGCCCTGACGACCCGTGGGAGAGTCGAATGGAAACCTGCGCAGGTGGACAGACTGCGTGAGGTCGCGCAGCGTCTGGGCGAAGGAGTCGGCGCTAGTACGTAGACCATAGAATTTTTCTTGCATGGCGAAGTTTCTCCACTGTTGAGGGTGGGACGCGAACAATTCATTCGGCGGCAGTATGTGGCGGTTTGGTTAACCTTCATAGGCAGAGCGCTCGCTGCAATTCGCGCCTGGAAGGATTGTAGCACATGGTTGAATATGACGCAAGTTGTGCGGATTCTGGCGTTTAACACGCCATGTGGTTGTTGCTCAGTTCCGTGAGCTGGCGTAGGGGGGAGCGTGGGAGCAGGGGGGTGTTTGTGCCTGAGAGACGATCAGGATATAATGTAGGCAGGCATTGAGGTGAATTCGATGGCTTGTCGCCGTCGTTGACCTACGGCAAGGAGGTGCCCACGAATGAACGTTCCGCTGCAGTTGACGATGGCTATTACCCCGACCCACCGCAACCAATACCTGTTCTCGGACCATTATCTGGACAACCTGCTGCGCCAGGACCCGCGCTGGGAGGGGGCCCTGGCGGAGGCGGGAGCGTTCCTGGGCTGGCTGCAGGGGTTGTACACGCGGGAGCGAGGCCAACTGACAAAGTATAACGAGGATCAACTGGAGGAGCACTGGTTCAAGCCGATCCTGAGGCAACTGGGCCACGTCTTCGAGGGGCAGGCGGGAGTGCCGGGACTCGACGTGGGGGTGAAGCGGCCCGATTACGTCTTTTTCCCGGACGAGGAGACGCGGCAGGCGGCGGCGGGGGCGCAGAACACGCAGGAGTACGCTGCCGAGGCGCTGGCGGTGGGGGAGGTGAAGCGGTGGGAGGCGCCGCTGAGCCGGAAGCAGGAGGGGGGTGGGGCCAGTTTCGAGGCGCAGAACCCCAGTTGGCAGGTTGATTACTACGTGCGGATCACAGGCGTGAAGTGGGGACTGCTCAGCAATGGGCGGCGATGGCGGCTGGTGCACAGGGACACGAGCGAACGGCTGTCCATCTACTACGAGGTGGACCTGGTGGACCTGCTGAGCCGGGGAGAGGCGGGGGCGATGCGCTACTTCCTGCTATTCTTCCGGCAGGGGGCTTTCCGGCCAGACGGGCAGGGGCGGGTGTTCCTGGAGGACGCGCTAGCGGCGAGCCAGGCCTACGCGGTAGCGCTGGAGGAGGATGTGGAGGGGAACGTGTACCAGGCGCTGGAGCGGCTGATGCAAGGCTTCCTGGACCTGCCGGCCAACGGGCTGGGTAGGGGCGACTTGCGCGAGACCTACGAGAACAGCCTGTATCTCCTCTACCGGCTGTTGTTCATCCTGTACGGTGAGAGCCGTGGCCTGTTGCCCTTGCACCTGACGTCGTACCGGGACAGTTATAGCCTGGAGCGCCTGAAGCGAGAGATCGCCGAACTCAAGGCGGTGCCGGCGCCAATGACGACGATCTACTGGGGGCGGCTGAAGCAACTGTTTCAGATCATCAACGGGGACAACGTGGAGTTGAACCGGCACCTGGGGGTGCCGCGGTACAACGGCAGGCTGTTCGACCCGACGCAGCACCCCTTCCTGGAGCGATGTGCAGTGGGGGATCGGGCGCTGGTGGAGGCGATTGACCTGCTGAGCCGGCGGACGACCGATGGCAAGCGGGAGTTCGTGGACTATCGCACGCTGGGGGTGCGGCACCTGGGCTCGATCTACGAGGGGCTGCTGGAGTATCAGCCGCGCTACGCGAGCGAGCCGATGGCGGCGGTGCGGGGGGGGAAGGGGGAGCGGTGGGTGAGGGCGGCGGAAGTGCCCGAGGGGGCGCGGGTCGTCGTCCGCCGGGGGGCGGGGCAGGTGTACCTGGAGACGGACCGGGGAGAGCGGAAGGCGACGGGGTCGTACTATACACCGCAGTACATCGTGGAGTACATCGTGGAGCAGACGGTGGGGCCGCTGGTGGAGGAGGCGGTCGCGCGGGTGAAGGCGCGGAGCAAGCGGGCGAAGGGGAAGGCGGCGCGCGCGGCGGCAGGGCAGTCGCTGGTGGAGGAGATTCTGAGACTGAAAATCCTGGACCCGGCGATGGGGAGCGGCCATTTCCTGGTGGAGGCGACCGAGTACCTGGCGCGGGCACTGGCGATCGACCCGTACGTAGAGACGGGAGCAGCGGCAGAGGAGGATCTGACACACTGGAAGCGGCGCGTGGTGGAGCGGTGCATCTACGGGGTGGACACAAATCCGCTGGCGGTCGAACTGGCCAAGTTGAGCCTGTGGCTGGCGACGGTGGCGGAGGATAAGCCGCTCAGTTTTCTCGATCACCATCTCCAGTGCGGCGATTCGTTGATCGGGGCACGGGTGGCCGATGTGGGGGCGGTTCCGCCGGTGGTGTTGAGCAAGAAGGTATTGCGGGAGCGAGAGGCCCAGTATGCTGCCGGAGTGCGCCAGGCAAACCTGTTCGAGATACGGTTGGTCGAGAAGTTGCCGGTGGTGATGGGGCGCATCCTGGAGATCACGGAGGTGGAGAGCGACTCGTACGAGACGGTGCAGGCGAAAGAGGCGGCGGACCAGGCGGTGCGGGAACTGAAGGCGCCCTTCCAGGCGGTGGCGAACCTGTGGGTGAGCGCGTATTTCGGGAACGAGCTCACGCAGGGGGAGTACGACGAGGCGCTGGGGCTGGTGGGGAGGCGGGAGGAGTTGCTGGCGCTGCCGGCGGTGGAGCGGGCACAGGAGGTGGCGCGCGAGCGGCGGTTCTTCCACTGGGAGCTGGCGTTTCCGGAGGTGTTCTACGACCGGAACGGGCAGCCTTTGCGGGAGGCGGCGGGGTTCGATGCGGTGGTGGGGAATCCGCCGTATTTCCTCCTTCAAGGTACTGACCTGCAGGGACCGTTGAGCAACATCTACCCTGAGGTATTCAGTGGTTCAAACGATGTATCCCACTTCTTCTTGGTGCGTGGGGTACAGCTCTTGCGTAGCGGACGGCGCCTTAGCTTCATAGTGACACGGTACTGGATCGAAGCATATTTGAGTAGTGCTCTCAGGAATTTTCTCACGACGTCTGTTAGGCCGACTCGGATCATTGACTTCGGCAACCTACAGGTTTGGCCAGAAGTCAACGTATTGACTGTAGTCTGCATCTTCAAGAAATCGCCAACTGTTGAAGCAACAGAGGTATATGTGGCAGATGAGCGCTGTTTCTCAACCGCGGTCGAATTCTTTGGTAAAGGGATTATGAACGCATCTCACGGACCTCTCGTCGTTAATGCTAAGACATTTGGCAGCGAACCCTGGCGCCTGCGCGCAATTGAAGGTGCACCTATCTGGGGGAACGTGCGTTCTCAAGCAGTCACTCTGGGCCAGATCTCACAGAATACTCAGGGTATCAAGACTGGCAACAACTCAGTATTCACTGTCACATTGGAAGTTGCAAGGAAACATGATCTGGAGGGAAAGGCTCTAATTCCTGTTACCCAAGCTCAAAACTTGCAGAGGTACAGCATTCAGGCTGATGAATTTGTCATATACGTTGATGGTAGTTTTGACATCGACGAAACGCCTGCAATCAAATCTTACCTATCTCGATTCAGGGCACAGCTTTCCAAAAGGGCTGAATGTAATAGGGGTTTATATCCATGGTGGCGTCTTCAAAGGCCAAGAGATCGAAAACTCGTTCTGCACGGGCCGCGCATTCTGGTGCCCTTATACGCTACAGAGAATCGTTTCTTCTTTAGCAAGGACCCTGTCGTGGGAATGACCGATGTCTACATCGTTGTCGTAACTGACAAACACTATGAGGGAGCTTTTCTATCCGGTGTTCTGAATTCTCGACTACTCAATAGCTATCATTCCACCTTCTGCAAAGTGAAAAGAGCTGGCTATCTTGAGTATTCTGGTAATGCGATCTCCGAGCTCCCTATTCGCCGCATTGAGTTCGCTACTCCCGCTGAGGAGCGCGGACGACTGGTCGAACGGGCGAAAGTCAATGCAGAGGAATCGGTCGAAGCACTGGTTGTATCTGGCATCATCGGCTCGGACTCACCACTGGACCGGGCAGTATTGCTCCAGGCGGCATCGTCTATATTGGAGTTCGTCGGAGAGCGGATGGCGGCCCAGCCGGAGCAGTCGGACGTGGTGCACGACCTACTGGCCCACCTGGCCGAACAGATGATTGCGATGAACAAGGAGAAGCAGGCTGTGGTCGAGGCCTTCTGGCTGGACCTGGAGGGAGTGGTCGAGGGTGCGGCGTTCGAGACATTGCGCAACCAAGGGAAGCAGGAATGTACTCTGTGGCAGAGAGCCGTGGCGTGCCGTCCGTTCGTGAGGGTAGATAGCCATTCAACCCGCCGACTGGACGAGAGCCTGGGATGGAGCGAGGAGGCGTTCAAGGCGTTTGTCAAGATTCTGGTGGGCAAGTTGCAGTGGCTCAGCGA
>Ga0307376_10000902_pt1 | contig 34458 bp, 63 predicted proteins | sample TR2MG_FD_202536 | JGI IMG/M metagenome (GOLD analysis project Ga0307376, IMG submission 202536) | Soil microbial communities from Risofladan, Vaasa, Finland - TR-2 | ecosystem: Environmental > Terrestrial > Soil > Coastal area > Acid sulfate soil | place: Finland: Risofladan, Vaasa | collected...
AAGAAATTAAAAAAGCAGAAAAAAAGGCAGAGAAAACAGGATCACCAGTTGTATTGCCACCTGTTACCGCCCCGGTCCAAACCAAAGTATCTGCTCCTGTCGGAGTTTCACATACTACGAGATGGTCCGCAGAGGTTACCGACATAGTGGCATTATGCAAAGCCATTGCATCAGGTAAGGTTATTCCCGAATTAGTATTGCCAAATATGCCTGCATTAAATAAATTGGCGCAGGTATCAAAAGAAAATCTTAAAATACCCGGCGTTAAAGCAGTATCAAATGTTTCAACTTCGGTAAGATAACTTAGGGGGCGGTGTAACAGCCGCCTTTTATTTTAAGAATGGAAATTTTATTATGAATAAAATTATTAGAAGTACGGTATTTTCAAATAAAGAAGCGATAGATAATATAGTTAAATTATATGGCGAGATAGAATTAGACCCGACTTTTTCAAGTGGCAAATTTTATAAAGGTTTAAAAGAACCTATTTATAAATTTGACTTAAACCCTATAAAAAAAGACGGGCTTTTTAAAACAGATGTAAAACAAGCTAATTGTAATAATTTACCAATAGAAAATAACTCAATTAAATGTATGATGTTTGACCCGCCCTTTATGTTCGGCACTCACGGACAAACTAAAAGCAACATAATGAATAAGCGGTTTACTATGTTTGATACTTTTGCCGAACTGAAAGAAATGTATAAATCTTCACTAAAAGAATTTCAAAGAATACTTATTAAAAAAGGTATTTTGATTTTTAAATGCCAAGATTATACCGACAGCAAAACTACTATGACACACTGTCTAGTTTACAACTGGGCTATTGAACAGAGGTTTTACGCAAAAGACCTTTTTATAATGATAAACAATAGCCGTATTTATAACCCAAATTTAACACAAAGACACGCACGTAAAACACATAGTTATTTTTGGATTTTTCAAAAATAGTAGGTTTTACAGTTATTAGAATTTTTCTAATAGCTTGACAGAGTAAAAACAGTTTGATAGACTTTAGATAGATTTGGAATAGGAGTATATGGAATGCAAACCGTAACAAAAGAATACGCTAATCAAAAAACAAATAGACATATAGGGCGATGCTTGGGTGCTTTAAAAGATGCAGGATTTAACGTGCCTGACTTGTTTGCTGATAATATAAAATCCTACTTCCATTTTCTTAAAAAAGATTTAACACCTGAATTGGAGTGGGAAAATGAAACTAACAATAGAAACTTTTTGTAAAAATTGCGGTGCATTTTACGAGGATGTACTGCCACCTTTTAAAATAGATACTTTATTTGGAGTTGACCCCATTGAAGTTTGCACGACACTTAAATGTGGCAAATGCAGCAAAAAATTTACAGTAACAATAAATTCGTAATATGAATAATTTTGGCTACATAAAAATCTATAGAAAAATCCTAGATAATTTTATTTATTTAGACAGTCAAGCAGTACATCTTTGGCTACATATCCTTTTAAAAGCAAATCACTCAAAAAAAGAATTTCTATTTAATGGCAAAAAAGAAACTCTTAAAATCGGGCAACTTATTTTAAGCAGGGATAAATTATCTTTGGAAACAAACATAAACCCATCAAAAATTTATAGATTATTGAAAATTTTAGAGCGTGAACAGCTAATTGAACAGCAAACGAACAACCATTTTACAAAAATTACAGTCTTAAATTACGAAAAATATCAAAATAAAACTTACAAAAGCGAACAGCGAAACGAACAACCAGTGAACAACCAACGAACAACCAGTGAACAACCAGTGAACACAAACAATAATGATAAGAATGACAATAATGATAATAATGTTAACAATAAACCCCCTACCCCCTTTAAAAAAGAATTTGATTTAAGTTTTATAGAAAATAAAGAAATTGAGATAATTTTTAAAAAGTGGCTTGACTATAAAAAAGAGCGTGGGCAGAGTTATAAGCCGATAGGTTTGAAAACTGCTTATAAAAAACTTATTGACTATAGTGGTGGAGATTTTAAAAAAGCAAAAGAGATTATAGACAGTGCTATTTCTAACAATTATGCAGGATTTTTTCCCTTGAGAGAAGATTTTAACAAATCAAAAGGCGTGCAGGTAGCCGATAATAAATACGATAATTTAGAGGTTATAGATGCGAGTACAAAAAAATAAACCAAAGGAAATAAAATCAACATTTAATAAAATGAGTGATATCTCAAAAGATAAAATACTAAAAGCTGATTATCCACCAAAGAAGTGTATTTGCGGTAACGATATTTTTGCCACATTTACTCCGCCTGTATATGTTGAATTTTTAAAAAGAAATATGAAAGGCACTAATGAATATATTTATAATACTGTCTGCGATAAGTGTTTAGCGGACATAGAAACAAAAAAGCAAAAAGAAAATACCGAAAAATCTCTTATACAAGAAAGGGAGCAAAAAGAAAATAAGCGTATTGAGAGATTAAATTACGCAGGATTTTTTCCAAAACATAAAGAAATTATAAAACAAAAAATTACTTTCAACGAAAGTCTAAACAATTTGGCACTATACGATAATTTGTTTTTATTCGGTTCTACAGGTTCGGGTAAAACCTGTTTTGCAGTTAAAAGATTATATGACCAAATAAATAGCGGTAAATCGGGTAAAATAAGAATTTTCCCCGAAATGCTACTAGAATTAAGGCGTGCAGTAAAAGACAACACAGACGGAGATTTGCTTGATAGTTTGACTAATTTGGATTGTTTAGCCATTGATGATTTTGGCGTTGGCAGATTTACAGTATACGTTTTAGAGTTAGTCTATATGATTTTAGAACGATGGTACTCTAATATGAAAACAGGATTGACAATAACCTGCAATAAACCGCTTAAGGAAATTGCAAAGATAGATGACAGATTTTCCAGCCGTATCGCAGGAATGTGCAAAATAATCAAACTGGACGGACAGGATTTTAGATTAAACAAAAACAGGGAGGAGTAAAATGTTCGGAAATAAAAGAATAATTAGACTTATTAATTTAGTTGAAAAATTGATAGATAGAATGGAAGAAATAGAGGAAAGAATAAATAAAATTGAAAAAAAACAGGAGGTAAAGTAAAATGTACGACTTAACAAATCCGCAGGTAGCAGTACCCGAATACACGGCAATAGAAAATATCGCAGAATTTATTTCTTATTGCCAAAAGCAACAAGGCGAGGAGTTTCGCGTTGATTTTTCTATACGGCTAAATTATGACGAATTGCCCGAAGTTAGAATACACGCATATTTTAGAGATAGAATTGATGAAGGAAGTATTTACGAGACATTTCCTTTAAATAAAATAGATGCGTTAAACGAAATCTTTAAAATTCTTGCAGATAAGGCAGAATTTTCAAAAGTTGTTTATGGCGATGCTAAAGAAAAGTTAATTTCGGAAGCCAAAAATCTTAAAGACAATTTGGAAAAAATCAACAAGAGAATTAACGAATTAAATTAAACGACGGAGGGGAATATGTGTAAAAACAGAAGACTAAACAAAATGCTAAATGCAAATATAGTAGAAGTAGGCGAAATGCCAAAAATATATTGCTATGTTTGCAATAGGGAAATAAAGCGTGCGCCATTTTATCAGATAAAAAAAGGTTTTCTATTTAAAAAAATAGAACGTCTGCATAAGAATTGCGCGCTTGGTAGAAAAACTTATGAAAAAAGAAGTAATAAAAAAGTAAGTTTAGAGGGGATATCTAATGCCTCAATTATCTCTTAACGCATCAAAAACCAAAATTTTGGTTAGTAGTAAAATAAAGGGACTGCATAGTAGCCTACTTTGCGATACTATTGCCAGTGAAATTGTAGACACGATTAATCGTAATTTGCAACAACTACTATGCCGTCCCGATGGGCCAGTAGCGTTTGGTGGTAAAACTTACGATGCTACTTTTGATTATGACCGCCTTAATAGGCAGATGAAAATCGTGTACAATTTTATTAAAGACGGGGAATTTCATACGCTTGGCGAAATATCAAAAGGTACCGGCGTACCTGAAACTAGCGTCGGCGCCCGTCTACGAGACTTTAGACGTCCAAAATATGGCGCACACATAATTTTAAAAAGACATATCGGGGATCGTTACAACGGTCTTTTTGAATACCGATTTGTAGAAAATATGGAAAAAACAAAATGCCAGTAACTAATTTCTTGCGAGCAGAGGCACGCAGTTTGGAACTGCCTAAAACAATAGCTTGCGATGTATGCGAATACAAAGGCACTGACAGGGAACACGACTGCCTGCAATGCGATGATGAGGTTAGAGATACGGCTATGGAAGCTAAATTTGATGCAGGGAGGGAATAAATGACTAAAGATAAAAAATGTAATGGATGTAAATACCTAGAATTAATAATGGCGATAGATAGTTATTTTGCTACTTGCAATAAGGGATTTTTTAAAAATAGGAAGCATATAAGTACATTATGTTATTCCCCTGTTGATAAACCAAGTAAGTGTAAATCATTTATGTCTAAAAATCCAAAATCATTGTATGTAAATTTTAAACCAAAAAAACAGCAGTATATTTACGTGGCGCGGGATAGTGAAACGTTTGATGTTGGAAAAGTATTTATTTCAAAAGCTAGATTTATATTAGACAAAAATGGGAATTATCAACTTTCTAAAGAAGGACAAAGATATGCCGAATTGGGGTATGCTACATTTCTTCATATTTTTAACATCAAACTAAAACATAGCGAGCAAAAGCGTATCCGTATTTTAGTGGATAAGGCGGAGGTGGTTAAATGAACCTAGAAAACATAGTAGCAGACCTTGAGTATTGCAAGGATTTAGACCCTAAAGTTTGGGGAGAGACGGTTTTTGTTTATGCACCTAGCAAAGTGCCAAACTGTCCACACATATATATAATGCGTAGAGATTATGAATTATTGCCCGAAACTACTGATAATCCAATCTCCGCACCCACTTTCGCAGAGGTTTGGGCGAAGTTGCCTGTGCATATAGTTAGAAGCGAAACCATTTATGATTTGAAATTTAATAAATATAGATTAGTAAGTTCAATTATGTATTCCCACGGAGAGGAAAATCAGTTGTATAGTCTTAATTGCACTTCAGAAAAAAAACCCGCCAACGCCGCAATCAAACTATTTAAGTGGTGTAAGGAGAATGGGTATGTCTAAGAAAATTATAACTTTAAACGAAGTGGTAAAAAGAGGTATTCATTTATGCTGGTATACGATTGGGTTTAAAAAACCATTAATTATTTACCAGTGTCAAAAAACACTAAATTATATAATTGAACACAGTGGAAAAAATAAAAACAAGAGGGGTATTTGAAATGAAATGTCTAATACATAAACGAACCACACTTGAACCCGATGAAAAAATACCGTTTAAACAATTTTGTAAGTATTGCGGAAAGTATTATCACGTATGGGAGAAAAAGAAATGACCGAACACGATTTCCAAGTTAATATAGTCAATACGCTTAAGATGCAGAATATATTTTGCTTTTCAGTTACAAACGGACAAAGTTTGCTTTCAAAGATACCATACAGACAAAGATTTTTTATGATGTCTTATTTAAAGCGAGAAGGGCTATACACAGGCGCAAGTGATTTAATCGTAGTAAATAAAGGCAAGGTTTATTTCGTTGAAATTAAAGCGCCTACAGAGTACACCATAAGTAAAAAGACAGGTAAGCGGATTATTGCTAAAGCAGGGGGTAAACAGTCAGACGCTCAAAAGAAATTTCAAAAAGAAATAGAGGCAGAAGGTTTGCCGTATGTTCTTATTGACAGCCATAAGACTTTTGAGGAGTTTTTAAACACACTAGGGGAGATAGGGAAATGAGTAATTTACTTGTTTTAACAGATAGAATAAAAAGACTTAAATGTACCATTCTGTTTTTAAGGCAAGACAATGAAAGTTTAAAATCTGAAATTAAAAATCTTAAAACAGATATAAAAACTGCTTTAATGGAACTTAATAAACCTGACATATCTATAAATAAAATAGACAAAAAAACAAAAAAAATAGTACCACGTTTTAAAAATAATGTAAAGTTAGATATTTTTTGTTTAGATTGCGCATCATTAAAAGATTGCGAAAATCCAATGAATAAAAATTGCAAATATAGAAAGGATACCAAAAATGCCGACAAATAAATTTACAGGAAATACCCGAAATGGGCATATTAAGCGAGTATCAGATTTTCTAGTTAAGAGATTTTTAACTTGCCCAAAGTGCAAAAAAGAATTTAATTTTAGTTACGAAAAATTAAAATTTTATCCGCTTTGTAAGTGTGGTGTGTCTAAAGAAATTCCCAAAATTATATTTGATATGAACGCTAGTAGTTATCATATGTTATGGAGGAATTAATGCCGACAATTAAGTTTAAGTTAAAAGACCCGAAGTATTGTAATGGGTGTCCTGCTTATACATCCAGTGAATTTGGGCAACATTGCAACCTTAATTTAAGAGAGACAGAAGAATGTTTTTTGGTTAAATTTAACCGCCCCCAATCCTGCGTAGACAAATACGGAGAGTGAATTATGAAACATTTTTTTTTAATCTCAGTAATAATAATATCAATGTCATTGGGCTTTATTATTCGGGACGTAATTGACGGAAAAAACATCTTTGGCTGGGTAGTTATGAAAGAAATTGAACTTGATTACGATGCTTATTTTGAAAGAAATAAAAAAGTGGAGTATAATATATGTTTAAAAAAATAGAGTTAAGACTGTATTTACTTAACGGCTTTTGCGAAAGGCATATATACGGTTGCATTCAAAAGGCACGTATCCACGCACAACACTTTTGTCTTACCCGGCGAGACATCAATTACTACGAAATTTGGGATATGTCAAAAGAGCAGAATACCTTGAAAGTATTTAGTACAATGTAATATAGTATTATTATGAAAAAAGAACACTTAAAAAATATCGCATTAAATAAGATTAAACCTTACGAGCGCAATCCACGTAAAAACGACAAGGCAGTTGATTACGTATGCGATAGCATTAAAAAGAACGGCTATATTGCCCCCATAATAGTAGATAACGATTTTATAATACTAGGCGGTCATACAAGGATTAAAGCCCTTAAAAAGCTAAAACCTGACAGGTAAAAAGGCGAAGTTATTAAAATAACTATGAAATTACTATGCTTAAATTCTAAAGACAAAAATCACTGTCACGAATGTGGAGTTGAAATAACCAGTTGTAAATCTGGCGAGATTAACTGTTTTTATAAAGATGATTACGGCGCTTTGCCAGTTACTACTAGATATTATTTTAGTTTTTGTAGAAAATGTGCTGAAAGCAAAAGGTATGAAACGAGATACACTGATACGTTGAGAAAAATAATAAAAGATAAAACAAATTAAACACATAACAAACACATAAAATTATGGCAAAAGGCAATCCAAATCCAAAACATAAATTTAAAAAAGGCAATAAGCACGGCAAAGGACAGCCGAAGTTACCGCCTGAAATTAAGAAAATGAAGCAAGAGACTAAAAACGACTTGATAGAAATAATCCAACGTTTTGGTAACAAGTCAATTGAGGAGCTTTCGGAAATCCGTAATAATAAGCAGAGCAATGTGCTTGAGGCGATAGTAGCAAGCGCCTTTTTAGTATCGGTTAATAAGGGCGAACCGCAACGGGCAGAGGTACTATTTCAAAGAGTATTAGGCAAAGTACCTGACAAAGTAATAAATAAAGATGACAGAGCGCCCGACATCAGCCTTGTTTTAGTTGAGAATAAAAAGGGGGATAGATGACTACTGATGATATAAAGACTGGACTTTGCGCTAAATGTTATTATGCCGGTTGCGATGACTTTGGAGGAGATACTTTACAGGATTATTGCGATAAGGGATATATTCAAAATAACAAGAAAAAATGTAAAAATTTTCTAGACAGTAAGGTTAAAATAAAGAGAGATGCAGAAACAAGACGTGCGGCATATGAACTTGAAAAAAAGGAACGTTTAGAAAAATATAAAATAACGAAAGAAGTTTGCGAGCATTGCGGAAAATTAAAATACGAATGTTCTAGGTACAATTAGGATAAATAATTATGCAAAAGAAAAAAGCAAAAGATAAAGTAAATTTAAAAAAATCAGAAGCAAAAGATTTGGTATTAAAAAAAGACTACACTAAATTAAAACTTGCAATGATGCAAGCGAGGGCAATTTTAAAAGACACTACTTATCTTTCGCAGAAAACAAATGATGTATTTTACAGTTTACTTTCCAAAGGTTTAAAGATAGATGAGGTATTAAAAGAAATTAGAACTTTTGATAATCAGCGAGACATAGCTATTGAGTTAGTAAAAAAAGCAAAAGTCAACAAAAAAATGAAGGGGGAAACAAAATGAGCAAAGAAATTGGAATATCTATAATTTTTATATGCACGGCAATTTTTCTAAATAACTTAAGGATTGATAGACTAAAAAAAGTTATTGACGTAAATATAAAAGTAAATGAAGTACAAAATAAAATAATAGAGCACATTGTTGATAATGCCCGAAAATAAAAAAGAGTTAACCATAACAAGCGTTTTTAAACGCAATTATGAAAGCAAGTATAAGATTAATTGCAATATAGGGGGCGCACGTAGCAGTAAGAGTTATAGCATAGCGCAGTTATTCGCTTACAAGATGCGTACCGAACGCAACAAGAACATCGGCATTACACGTAAAACGCTACCTGCGCTTAAGATGACTGCTTATCGCCTGTTTATAGATATCTTAAAAGAGTGGGGGCTTTACAACGTAGAGCATCATAACCGTACTGAAAACTTTTACGATTTCCCCGAAAAAAACAACCGAGTACAATTCTTTAGTTTAGACGACCCCGAAAAGATAAAAAGCACGGAATTTAATTACATATGGCTTGAAGAGGCGAGCGAGTTTACCTTTAGAGATTACATAACGCTTTACACACGGCTATCAGGCAAAACATCTTTAGGCGAACTCAATCAAATCTTTTTAAGTTTAAACCCCGAAGACGCAAACAGTTGGATTGCAACTAAATTAATCAAAGAGCCTAACTGTAATTTAATCAAAAGCAATTATTTAGATAATCCTTTTTTGGGCGAGGATTATGTTAAAATTCTAACCGATTTAAAAAACCAAGACGAAAACGCTTACAAAATCTTTACGTTAGGCGAGTGGGGCAACACCGAAGGGCTGATATACAAAAACTATAATTTAGTAGACGAAATGCCAAAGGGAGATTTTGAAACTTTTTACGGCCTTGACTTCGGATATAATGTCCCGACTGCTTTAATTGAAATTAAAATCAAAGACAAAGAGGTTTACATAGATGAGTTACTTTATAAAACAGGGCTGACAAATTCCGATGTCATAGAAGAGCTAAAAAAACTAAACATAGATAAACATAACGAGATATTTGCGGATTGCGCAGAACCCGCACGTATAGAGGAGATATGCCGAGAAGGTGGCTTTAATGCGATGCCTTCCGATAAGAGCGTAAAGACAGGCATTGATTTCGTTAAAAAATTCCGCTTGCATATTACAAAGAAATCTGATAATGTAATCAAAGAAATTAAATCGTATTCGTGGAAAAAAAATAAGGATGGGAATTTTTTAGATGAACCGATTAAATTTAACGACCATTTACTTGACGCATTACGCTACGGTTTGTATACTAAATTGAAAGATTACATTTCGGGCGATACTGGTGTATTTGGTGGGATAGAGTTATAAATGGCTTTTTTAAATTTTTTAAAACCAAAACAAAAGATTGACGAAGTACATACTACCGCCATAGGCGATTACGGCACTATTGACGAAGGGCTAGAAGTTTCCGCAGAACCTAAACCACCATTACGTGGCTTACAAGGCAGTTTCATTTACGAAAAAATGAGTTTTGACAGTCAAATCGGAATGATGCTCAATATGATTAAAACGCCTATCCTCTCTGCCGACTGGGATATATCTACAAGTTCTGATGACAAAAAACACAAATTTCACGCTAAATTTTGCAAGGATTATTTTTTTAAAAATTATCCTATAGCGTTCGTTAATCTTTTATATCAGCTATTGTCTTTTACCGAGTATGGCTTTAGTATTTTTGAACAAGTTTATTCTATTTGGGATTATGAAGGTAAAAGATATACCGTCCCCGAATTACTTGCCCGACTGCAAGTATCTATTGAGGAGATACAGCCAAGAAATGAAATAATACAACAAAGACGGACAGATGGACAGTTAGTAGACATACCTTTTGAGTATTTAGTCTTTTTTGTTTTAAATCAAGAGGGCGATGACCTGCGTGGTACATCGCTTTTACGATGGAGTTACTGGGATTGGAAACGCAAGAGCGAAACAGAAGTAATTGACACTATTGGAGTTCGTAAAAACGCAATCGGTGTACCCGATATGGTTATTCCTAAAAGTGTAAAGCCCGATAGCCCCGATTATAAAGCTGTGCAAAGTATTTTACAACGTATTGGGCGTTCGCAAAATCCGTATATGATTAGATATCCCGATTATGTTTTTACTTGGCAATTTGGAAATTATAATAATGCAATAACAAATCAAAAAATCTCCCGGCATAATACGCAGATGGCAAAATCTGTAATGACACAGTTTTTAGAATTAGGGCAAGCTAGTAAAGGCGGTAGCTTTGCTTTAGGCGATGTGCAATCGCAAATCTTTTTAGATAGTTTGCAGTACTTAATTGATTTAATTACGAATACTTTCAATAACAAAATAATTAAACCAATGATAGATATTAATTTTGGCAAGCAGGACGTCTACCCTGAATTAATCGGTTTAAACGTCAACAAAGGCAAAATACAGACCTTTATAACTAATTACGCTTTACTAATTGAGAAGGGCGCAATTAAGCCTACTATTAGCGATGAGGATTTTATCCGTACCAAAATGGAAATGCCAAATCTTACAGAGGAGCAGAAAATAGAGCGCGAAAAACAAATCGCAGAACCGCAACCCAAACCATCGGAGCCGATGCCTTTAAGCGAAAACGCAACTAAACTAAAACTTGCAGAAAAAAGCAATTCTGCCTTACAAAAAGAGCGTAATAAATTTGTAGAAAAAAACAAACCTCTTTTAACTGATTTTATGCGTGAAAATATGACAGTAATAAAAGAAAAATTACTTGTCAATTTAGAAAAAATACTTAATAAGGGACAAATACCGCAACGTGGCATATTGAATTTAGACGTTCCGTTAATAAACAAATATCGTAGTGGCCTTGTACAAAAGGTATCTTACTTTGTTGGAGACGGTTTTTTAACCGCTAAAAAAGATGCCAAAGGGCATACGACTAAATTAAAACTTGCGGAAATACCTGACGTGGACCCGAATAATTTGCCGGACAATTTAAAAGTCTATGCCAAGAATATGTCTAACAACGTCATAGATGACCAAACCACTTCTATGAAAGTTAAAGCCGTTTTTGTCGCGCAAAACAAAACCGATAAGGGATTTACGACAAAACAAACCATAGCCGAAGTCAACAAATCTTTAGATGACTATATTTTAAGCGGTCCAATAGGCACAGCATCAAGCCATTTAATTACAGATGGCTCAAACGTTGGCTTTATGGATTTTGGGAAACAAAACCCCGATTTGATACAGGCATATCAATTTATTGCAGTTGATGATGGAAATACAACGGATATATGCCGATGGTTAAACGGACATATATATAGTGTTGGCGGTATTGCGCTTTCACAAGTACGCCCGCCTTTGCATTTTAATTGCCGTAGTTTTATGCGGCCGATATATGCGGACGAACCAAAAGCAAAGATAGATGACCAGTTACCACCCCCAAGTATTTGGGCGCAACGTAGTTTTTAGTTGTTTTATTAAGATTAATTTAGTAAAAGTATTATAGCTATTTTAAAATTTGATTAAGTTTTTTATTAAACTTAAATTTCGGTAAAGGTTCGCTACCTCTCACTGTCTTTGGCAGACCGATAGAAGACGCTTTCCAAAGGGGCGTATTAATAAACTCAAAATTTATTAGTGCGTCCCTTTTGCGTCTAAATGTAAAAAATAGGAGATATTATTATGGCTAGGAATGTTTTAGAGAAAAATGTATTAAACAGAGATATATTTTTGTTTGACGAATTTGACAATTTTACGGCTAATTATATATCGCAGCAAATAATCGCTTATAGCGAAATTGACAATAAAGAGCCGATAAGGATTTATATCAATAGCGTTGGTGGCAATGTTTTAGATTTATTCGCTATTTTAGATACGATGAACTCTGTGCCAAATCCTATTTATACAATAGCTTTGGGTACGGCTATGTCTTGCGGTTCGGTTTTATTTTCGGCAGGTGATAAAAGATTTGTCGGGGAAAATGCCGAGATTATGCTACACGGAGTTTCGGCAGGTGCATTTGGAACAACGCCTGAAATGACAGAGGAGTTAGCTGAAGTAAAAAAACTTGAAAACAGACTTTTAGGAATTTTAGCACAAAACACTGGTAAAACTTTAGAGCAAATCAAAGAGGACGTTTTCAAAACAGATAAATATCTAAACGCACAAGAGGCAATAGCTTACGGTATAGCCGATGAGGTGTTTACCGATGTCGTAAGGGAAAAATTTAAAATGAACGAAAAACTATCGGGCATACAACAAGCCTTTAAACTTTCGGAAGATACCAATAAATTAAGCGAGGCGATGCTTTTTAAAGTTGGCGATTATCAAAGTTTATCGCAAGGCAATTTCAATTTAAGCGAAACCGACCTTTTAGAAATTAATAATAATTTCAAAAACAATGTAAGAGGCATAGACATATCGGTAGAAAATACCCACGATAATGACGCAGGTGAAAAACCCGCTTGGGGCTGGATTAAAAAACTGTTTTTCAAAAACGAAAACAAAGAATTATGGGGTGGTGTTAGTTTTACTGACAATGCAAGGAAGTCAATATCTAATGGGGAGTATAAATACATCAGTCCTGAATTTTTTAACAAAAACTATGTTAACGAAAAAGGCGAAAGGTTTAACAATGTGTTGGTAGGCGCATCGCTGACAAATAGACCTTTCCAAAAAGGCGAGCCGATTAAATTATCAGAAAAATCGGTATTTCAAATTAAGGAGTTAGAAGTTATGGACAAAGAAAGTATGATAAAAAAACTTTCAGAGGAGCACAAAATTGACGTTAATGCTCTTTTGAAAACTAACGATGACGCCAAAAAGTTATCTGAAAAAAACAAAGAACTTGAGGCGGAATTGAAAAAAATCAAATCTGACGTTGACGGTAAAAAAGAAGTTGAAGGCGAAAACGCTGATTTGAAAAAAACAGTCTCTGACCTTTCAGACAAAATAGAAGGAATGGAAAAAAAGACTGTTTTTGAAAACATTAAATCGGAAGGCAAAGTAGCAGAAGGTATGAAGGACGCTTGCTTTTCGCAATTTAAAACTGCGGAAGATATGAAAAAATTCTACGCAGATGCCCCAAAAGTTATACATACAAAAGCAATTGGGGATAGCGGGGAAAAAGACGATAAAACTTTGACTGACGCAGAAATGGAAGTTATGAAGTCTGACCCAAGCTTAAAAGAGGAAGATATCCTCAAAGCTAGAAAAATATAAAAGCGAGGTATTAAATTATGGCTGATTTAACTACGAATAAAATTATTGAGAGATTGCCCGGCATTCCGCCTACCGAATATATTGAGGTAGACGTTGCCGCTGGCGCTCTTGAGATTAACAAAGGCGAATTAATCAATTATAACGCTGATGGATACGCAACTACGGCAAGCGATAGCGCTACTGATTTGGCTTTTGCAGGCATTGCAATAGATGCTTTAAGTCAAGCGGCAGGCGGTTCTGATGCTGATAACAAAATCCGCATTATTCCCGCAGGCACAGGGCAGTGGGTTAAAATGACGTTGGCTACTGCATTGACGATTATTACTGGCGTGCCTAGCACTTTAGTATATGTCGCAGATAGCTCAAGCGTTGATTTGGTTGGCACTACTACCAATGATGTACTTGTTGGCACTATCCGCAAATGGCTTTCGTCAACAGAAGCGTTTGTAGAGATATAATTATTTTTTAGGAGATAAAAATTATGGCAAAAACAATAAAACAACTGGTCGAGCAATTTAACATTAAAGTTAAAACCGACTTTATCAAAGAATATCAACCTCTAAACCCTGTTTTAAAAAGTATGTTTTGGGAATTTATGTCGGGAAAAACGCACGAGACTACATTTCCATTACTTAACTTTTTACAGGATTTAGAAAAACTAAACGGCAAAGGCATTACGTATCAGAGCCCTGCCGATAGTTTTGATTTCAAAGTCGTAAACGAAGAATATGGCAAAGGTGTAACTATACCTTTTGCGGATTTTGATAGAGCCGCTGCAAATGAAAATTTGATGGCGTTAAATCCGTTTCAAAAGCAAATAGATGTAATGACTGCGGCCGCGCGAGAATATCCGCTTAAACAAGCCGTACAATACATTGAGGCAGGCGCTGGCAGTACTAAAGGCATAACCTTTGACAAACAAAACCTCTATGACACAACGCACGCTTGGGCTGATATCGCAGGAAGTCAAAGCAATATCGTAGCGGGAAGTGGCGCAGATACAATCGCAAAATTACACGCTGATTTACTTACGGTTATATCAAGGTTTGATACATTCACTTACCCTGTTACCGCAGACGGCTCAAACGAAGACGCAAGACAGCTTAATCAGGATATGATGATTAGCGATTTAGGTGTTTTGATACCTTCTGAGTTGAAAGGTTTGTTTACCAAGTTGGCTTCGTTAGATGTCATCGCAAGCACAGCGACTTCAAGCGAAACAAACTTATTCAAAGGGCTTAAATTCGTATCAAGAAAATTAGCAGATGCAAACGACTTTTACTGTTTCAATACAAAAGAAATAGCAAAAGGTTTTGCGCCTGTCTTAATTTCAAACGAATATCCTTTGGAAATAAGAACGCCAAAACCGACTGATGACGCATTTAAATCGGGCAATGAGTTACGCTACGGTTTATATCGCAGACACGGACTTGGTTATGGTGCTTGGTGGAGCACTATTAAAGTTACGAATACTTAACTTATAAATTTAGGGGGGAGTTAATCGCTCCCCCTTAAAGTGAGGTAAAAAATGAAAGTTGAAAGTAAAAATCCAATCCCTTTTTTAACACATAAAAAGATTTTTCAAGGCGAATTAACAAAGTTAGAAAATATAAGTCTTTATGTATTTAAAAGCGGAAAATTCAAAGAGACTATTTCCGAAAGCAAAGCAAAAGAGATAATTAACTTTTGTAATGCTAAAGAGGAAAAAAAAGAAGTAGAAAAAAGCGATACCAAAAATAAGCCAAAAAAAAGAGGCAGACCAAGTTTGCTAAACAAATTTTTGCATAAAAAAGACTAATTATTATGGGCGTAATACACGATTGGCTACTTAATAAAGAAAGGATAACCGACAATGGCGGGGGCGGAGGTACGCCTGCGGGCAGTAATGGACAGATACAGTTTAATGCTAGTGGAGCATTTGGCGCTGATAGTAATTTAGTATGGGATAATCTAAATAAAAAGTTAATTATTGGGCAGTCTGATAGTTTTAATGCAGAAATTTCAACAGCATTTTTTTTAAAAAATACTGGGGGAAATACCACTTTTTCAGCTCAAAATTTTTCAAATAATACCGCAAATAGAAATTCATTTACTTTTAATCGATTTGGTGGTACCGAAAGTATACCTGCGGCCGTAGCAGATAATATGCAGATTTTTACTATTAATAATAATGCTTATGATGGCACGGCAAATATAACAGTATCGCAAATACGGGCGTTTATCGATACGTATACTGGAACAAACGATGTTTCCGGTAAATTATGTTTTGCAACAAGAGATAATGGAATTGGCGCTCCACTTATAGACGCATTTTTTATAAATAAAAATGCCTCTATTACAATGCCCGAAGTTTATAATACCACAGTGGGCAGTACAAATAGAGACGCTTATGTTGACGATACTGGATTACTTGGTTATATTTCTTCTGCCTTAAAGTACAAAGAAAATTTACGAGATTTAACGCCTGAACAAATAGAAGATATTTTTAAAATACCTGTAAAACTTTTTGACTTCAAAGATACATCAAAAGGCATAGACCAGTTAGGAACTATCGCTGAAGAAGTGGAAAAATACTTCCCGCAATTATGTTCGTATAAATATGAATACGTAAGTGAAATAGAAGAAGATGAGAACGGTATAAATAGACTAATAAAAATACCGGTCCTTGACGAATTTGGTAACCATTTAAAAGAACTTGAAACTGTACAGTATTCTAAAATCGGGTTACTTGCTTTGTTGGCAGTACAGAATTTGGACGAAAGATTAAAAGTTTTGGAGGCGTAAAAAATGACTGACGAAAAAAAAGAAATCAAAGAACTTAAATTTTTGATTACATCTGAAAAAATAGGAGTTGTTTCAAATGCTTTGGGCGAATTGCCTGCTAAATTTTCTTATAAAGCATTAAGGATTTTAGATACTTTGGAAGAGGTTAAATGATGTCTTTTTTGAAAAATCTTTTTAGTAAAGCACAAGCGGAAATTAAAGTAATTACGAATAAGGATATTAAAAACTTAAAAACAAAGTATGTTTACATTAAAAGAAAAAATAAATTAATCAAATTTAAAGTAATGACAAATTCTTTAGGCATTGCAAATTTATTAGAAGTTAAAAAATAGGAGATATTATTATGGCTGAAAATGATAGCGGAAGAAATAATGCGGCCGCAATAGATGACCGAAGCGGAGAGATTACAAGACTTATAGACGATGAAGTTAGTACTGTAGGCGTTGTTTATGTCGGTACTGCTAAAATAAATTCTTTTGATAAAAAAGCGTTGGCAATTTGGAGTATTAAAAAGATTATAAAACCAGTAACATCGGTAACTGAAGGCAACATTACGTGGGCTGATGGAAATTCTAAAGAGGATAACATTTGGAATAACCGAGCGACAACTGTCGTTTACAATTAAGGCGGTAACTTATGAGTGGTTATAAGGAAGATTATATTTTAGGCAGGGGACGGGAAAGCGATTTTTCGGGAGACCCAAGCACAGTAGTAATTCTTCAAGAAGGACTTCACGCAGCTAGACCCGTAGCGCCCACTATAGCGTTAATGTGGTACTCAACGGATATTAAGCAACTATTTCAATGGACCGCCGCAGACGGTTGGATTACGATAGGTTAAATTATGAAAAAATTAAAATTATTTCTACTTACTTTTTTGTTTTTCGGATTTGCAAATGCCGGTATTTATGATGGCGTTGTAATTGACACAGGAACTAAAACCGCAGAACGAAATTTGAGCGGACTTTTAGGCATTGCTAAAGATGCCGACACTCCGTCTACATATTTAATTACGCTTGACGGCTCTGATGGTACGATTAAATCCGAAATATATAGTTACGGCACGCCTACGGAGTTAACTATCGCCACAGGCGTAATAACGGCAATTAGAAGCTATCATAAAGTAGACACGCAGGCAGATGACGCTACTGATGAGTTAGACACCATAAATGGCGGGTCGGCAGGAATGCTATTAATTTTAACATCTGAAAATGACGGCAGAGATACCACTTTAAAACACGGCACAGGAAATTTACGCCTTTCGCAAGGCAATGATTTTACTTTAGATAATATCAATGCCACCATAACGCTAATTTATAACGGCACTAATTGGCTTGAAATTTCAAGGAGCGCAAACTTATGAAAAAGTTTTTAAAAAATATATTTACTTTACCAATTGCAACTTATAAATGTTCCACAGTTTGGATTATTGCAATTTTCTCATTACTTTTGAGTGGTGGAATTACCACCATTGCAACGCAATTAAATACGACCATAGATAGATTTGATATTGTAGAAACCCGCACGGGGAGCATAACTGGGGATGTGGGCTCTCGCAGTTCTGTCGGTTTAGAGAATGGTTTTACGCAGGAAGGTTTGAAAATTTGGAAACTTGATGCATCTGCCCCAAGTGGCTCTAGGTTTACAGAGATAACAGATTTTGAAACTGAAATAATAACTTCTGGAGATGCAGGCGATAGACTTTATTTTAGCGGTCCACAAGGTGTTTTGACGTGGGCTATTAAATCGTTATGCACAGTCGCTAAAACTTCGCCCGAAAAATATCTTGTCAAATACTGGAGTATTACAGCGGACGATTTAGTTGAAGTAGACTGGATGTCAATGAACGATACCTGTATTAAGCAAAATGCTAAAAATCTATGGCAAATTACCAACGACCAATATATTACAATTAGCGAAAAGATTTCCAACGACTGGGTAGGACGTAATAACATTTTAGATAAAATACCAAATACAGGTGAAAGCCGATATTGGCTCGTTTTAGAAGTACCACCCGGTGGGATTGCAACACCGCCAAGAATAAACAATGTGATGTTTCGCAGTAATGGAATAGCAACAATAAGATGTAATTGGGATGTATTCTTTGGCGTTTCAAGATTTAAAATTAGTCATAAAATTCCTGCTATAGATTTTTGGGACGGTGGCATTCCAAATACCGCTACATTAAATATAAGCTCTACCGCTATTCAAACAGTCTATAAACTACGCAATGCTTTAGGGGACGCAATACACGCCCCTTACTCATTTCCGTTTGGCATAGACACTTCTACGCCAATAGAAATAGCATTGTCATATTCTTCAAGTACGGCTATAAATACAGCCGACATTCAAATAGACTTATACACGGCTTCACATACTGACGGAAATATAGGGGCAGGCCAAACTTCGGATAGAATTATAACTCGTAATATAACAATTCCCGCAGGCGGTAAAGTTGGAAGCGTAGTATTAATAGATGACTATTCTATAGATGATTTTTTGGAAGCTGACATAATGTTTATCCAAATTACTAGAACGGACAGTAATGGTGGCGATTTTTACCCATTAGAATTTTGCATAAACTATACCGTGTTTAAAATGGGAAAATCGCAATGAAACAGGATTTTTGGTATTTAGTAATTTTCTTTTTAATGGCAATTTCTCTATTTATTTTTTTACTTTCGGGTTGTTATAAAAAAGTATATTACGAAAATTCTGACGATAGAATATGCCCGATAAAATGCAATGATGCTAATACATACGATTTTGACTGCGAAAATTGCGTAACTTTTAAATGAGGTTTTTATAATATGGCGAATTATGCTTTAGTAGCGGATGTTAAAAATTACTTTTTGAGTTTTAAGTTTTCTGCTACGTCAAACTTATCGGAAGCAAAAGTACAGTTTCATTTGGATAACGAATTAAGCACTATAAACGATGCCATTAGCGTTGTTGCCGAACTTCCAATTACGAACGTAGATGATTTAAAACGACTACGAAAATTACACGCTAAATTGGTTGCGGGGACTATAGATGATATGGTGCTTAATGCGGACGCAAAAGAGACGGGCGATTTTCCTAAAAAAAGAAATTTAAAAAAAGAGGCGTTACAAGAAATAGACGATATTGTAAATAAAAAAATATATTTAAACAGTACGTCAAAAACTGCTATCGCAGATGGCAGAGAAGATTTAAGATACGAGAATTTACCTATTTGCGTAAGCGAAACAGTGGAAGAAAACGCAAGTTGCGAGGATTGTTGATATGGCTGATGGTTTTAGTTTAAAATTTTCTAAAGACGCGCAGGCAATTTTTAAAAAACTGGGCGATAAAAACCTTATCCGCTTAAAAGAAGCATACAAAGAAATAGGGCGTAAATTTCGTGGACATATGGGCGGTTTTTTTGATACAAACAAAGGCAATTTAAGATTTTGGAAAGATTTAGCGCCATCTACAAAGATGCAAAAATTAAGATTAAAGGGCGATGCGTATCCTTCTTTGGTTTTGTCAGGACAAATGGCAAGCTCTTTTTCTGATGAAGGCGGTACAGATAATATAACTACTATCAGCGATAAATCCGCAACGTTTGGAAGTAAAAGCGCTATTGCTAAATTTCACCAGTTAGGCACAAAGAAAATGCCACAGCGTGAAATACTTAACGACCCTTTTGTAAAGAATATGGCAGTAAAAGAACGTTGGGACAGACCTTTATCAGATGCTTTATCAAGACTATTTATAAGGGCAGGATTTAAAGGAAATGCAAATTTAAAAGGCAATATATTTGGTTAATAAATTATGAAAGTAATTAAAAATATAGAACAAGTTTTAGATGACATATTGGATTTTTTAAAAAGCGATTTAAATAATTGTATCGCAAAAGTAAATTCCGAATACACTGACGGCATAGTTTTGTCAAGCGTCAATGATGCTTCTTATTACATTGATTTGGCAGAGTTACCCGCAGAGGAGAAAGTTTTCGTTAACATAGTAGTAGACGATAGCATAAAGTTAGACCCTAATAATCACGCACGTACTGCGGTTGAATTAAACCTTGTAGTCTCCCTTTGGTTTTCAATGGAAGACGCAGGGAATAATAATACTGATTATCGTAAGGGGTTACGTTATGCTGATGCGTTGTTAAGGACGCTCGGAAACCGAACTAACAATTCTGTAAATTTCGGTTACGAAATGACAACGCTTTTACCTGTGCGCAATAAATTTGATACTGGTGCGCAAATGATTGGCACAGGCGTGCAGTTATCTTATAAATTCGCATAGAGGAGTAGTATGTATGGCAAAAGATAAAAACGAAGTAAAAAACATCGCAGAAAAAATAATAAATAATCACAAAGCGCAGGCTATCTCTTATAAAAAAGATAATCCGAAAGGAATTTTTGAAGGAGAGAAAGCTATATATAGACCCGATGGGCGCAAAATTAAAGTGTTTAATTTCGCAGGTAGAAAAACTAAAGCAGAACGTTTACTTTACAAAAAGAATGTTGAATTTCGTGTAAAGAAAGGTACGCTTTGGGAAGATATCCCATACAATTTAAAAAACGAGTTGAACTGGGACGATAGTCATTTTGAAAATTAAAAAATAGCGAGGTAAAAAATATGGGCGATTTAAATCCGAACGGAAGGTTTGGGATAGATTTAGTTATCCCTTACAAACAGGTAACAAAAGACCCTTACGGCATTTTTAGGGTTTTGCAGGAATTAACAGTTGAACGGTCAAGAGAAGGCGTTAATTTAGTTGGCGGAAATCCTGACGGAGCGTGGGCGCAAGAGCCCGGAGAACCCGCAAATCCTATTACTTTGGTTTTGCGCGAGTTTCCCGACTTTGCATTTACGACTTTTGAGCAGGGAACACAGATTGATAATACCGCTGCAGAGGCAAGCGGCGATATCGGCACAATAGCAAACACTAAAGGCGTATCTATATTTGATGCTACTACGGGTATTGCTAGCATTTCTGCGAAAGTTGGCAAAGAAGCAAATATACCTTTTGGAAAATTAGTGTTTAAGGGAACTGCTGACCCTACAAAAGTTGATATTTATTTAGTCGGTAAACCGCAGGGAGACGGCGCTTTCCTTGATAACTTGGGCTTGGTTGCTTCGGGCATTACTGTTGCTGGAACTGGCGGCACTACTGACGTTGACGAACTTGGCATTACGATAACTGGCGGAAGTGGCGTTGTTGCCCTTGTAGAGGGAGATATTGCGGCCGTAGACGTTAGAGGCGTAAACTTCGGCAATGTAATTACTTCGGTTGGCAATAAACCCAACACAACGTATATGGGTATGCTTGCCGTGTTGCCTAAATTAAGTGATGGCAGTTTAACGTATATTGACTTTCACAAAGTGAGTATACCAAGTGGCATTCCATTTTCCGCAGTTTACAGAGAATGGAGCGAAATAACATTATCGGGCGAAATACTGGTAGACCCTTGCAATAACAATAATCTCTATACGCTTTACCGAATGAAACCCGAAGACGTTTGTTAGTTAAAAAGGGGCGGGTTTAATCGCCCGCCCTTATTTAAAATGGAGGTAGTAAAATGGCTGAAAGTAATGACGGTTTTGATAACATTGCAAAATTATTGAGTAGTAGCGAAATTCCGATAGGTAATAAAAAATATAAATTAAGATTTTCTCTAACCGATATTATTGAGTTAGAAAAAGAAGGTTTGAAAATTAGTCTATTGGGCGAACTTTTAAAAAACAAACCTATGCTAACAATTTCAAAGGTTTTATATGCGGGATTTTCCGAAGAAGACAAAAAAGAAATGACTTATGAGAATTTTTGCGATAGTGTAACGGCAGATATTCTACTTAATTTTGTAAAGAACTTAAGCGGAAATATATCAACTGTTACTACTGCTTTAAATGCAAGTTTACCTAAAGCAGATGACAACGAAAGCAAAGAAAACGAAAAAATCGCAGAAAAAAAAAGTTAAATTTTGAGGATATCATCGGGCTTTTAGTCTTTAAAGCAGGATATAAATTTAACGAAATTGGAGACTTGACACTGCGGGAAATACAAATTTTGTGCGAACAATACGGCAAAATTTCATTAAAAGATATGGCATTTAATAATATCGGTTTTGCAAATAGTATGAAAGTAGCGGGCGCAGTTTCAAATGCGAATACTCGCAGAAATATGCAGGTTGCAAACTCTAATTTTGAAAGGTATGTAAATTTTTATCAAAATTTTATCAATGTAAATGGAAATAAAAAAGAGGATTTAGATACTGTTAGAAAAAATTTAGAGAGTAAATTCGGAGTTATAAAAAATGGCGTTAAGCAGTAATGTCGTACTTAATTTTTTAGCCGACACAAAGCAAATAGAGGGCAAAGTAAATACGCTGAAAACTAGCTTTGCCGATGTTGCCAAAGTTGGCGCTATTGCTTTTGCGGGTATTTCTGCAGGTATAATTTCAACGCTAAAACCTTTTGCAGATTTTGAAAGTGGCATTACTAATGTTTTCACTCTTTTAAGTAAAGGCGAACTTGACGAATTTGGCGATGATTTAAAAAGCGTTGCCAAAGACGCAATAGGTTTAGGATTTTCAATAAGAGATACAAACAAAGCTCTATTTGATACTGTTTCGGCTTTAGGCGTAAGCGAAAAATCATTAAAAACTTTTGCTATCGCTCAAAAACTTGCTATCGGAGGTGTTACTGATTTAAGTATTGCCGTAGACGGTTTGACTTCGGTTATTAATGCTTACGGAAAGGAAACTGTCAAAGCAAGCGATGTGGCAAATGCTTTTTTCTCGGCACAAAAAGCAGGTAAAACCACAGTGGGCGAACTTGCGGCCAATGTTGGGAAGATAGCGCCTATTGCAAAGCAGGCAGGTATAGGATTTAAGACTTTACTTGCGACAATGTCGCAGTTAACTTTGGGTGGATTAAGTACCGAAGAGGCGTCAACGGCTTTAAGAGGCGCTATATCAGGGCTTTTGAAACCTACTGAACAAGCAATAGAAGTAATGAAAAAATACAATATCCCTGTCGGTGCATCTGCTTTAAAAAGCGCTGATTTTACCGAAGTGCTTTTGAAATTAGCTAAAGCCGCAAAAGAAAATCCTGACGCATTAGCAGAAATGATACCTAATATAAGAGCGTTGACCGCAGTCGGTGCGTTAGGCGAAAAAGAAATAGAAAACTTACGAAAAACCATAGGCAACATAAACGAAGATATTAAAAATGGAACTGGATTAAATGAAGCATACGCATTGCAATTAGAAACATTTTCGCAGGCAGTTAAAATTTTAGTAGGAAGTTTAAATGTTTTGCGTATTTCTTTTGGTGCTTTTTTTGCAGAGAAATTGAAACCTGCGGTACAAATTGTTACTAATTTTATAAATAAATTAAACCAAATGGACGAAAGCACTAAAAATAATATCGCTACTTTGACTTTATGGGGTGCGGGCATAAGCGGTGCGGTTGCTTTTATCGGCATTTTTGGTAGCGCATTACTTATTTTGGCAGGGCAGGTTATAAATGCGACAAAAGCTATCGGGGCTTTGGGCATAGGTTTCAATGTTTTGAAAACTCAATTAATTTTAAATACTATTTTCATTAAACAATTTACGCTCACAAGTTTAATAACAAATTTTGGTTTATTAACTAAAGGTATTTGGGGTAGCGTTTTTTCTTTGCGTGCGTTAAAAATCGCTTTAGTTTCCACAGGCATAGGCGCATTAATAGTCGCAGTCGGAACTTTATTTGTTGCTTGGAATAAAAACTGGGGTGGTATACAAGAAAAAACAGAGCGAGTATTAGAATTTTTAAAAATAGTTTTTTCGGACGCTATAAGATTTTGGTTTGATTTATTTAATGGCTTTTTTACAAAAGTTATAAACGGATTTTTGTCATTTGCCAATGATACTTTAACAGTAGTAGAGCATTTAGTTAATAACATTCGTAGTCTTTTTGGAAAATCAAATATATCTATATTGGAAGATGTAAAAACGGTTGCCAGCGCTTGGGCTGATGAATGGAAACTTGCGGGCGATACCGTTGCTGAAAACAAACAAAAAAAAGAAAAAGAAAAGTTAGACGCTGAAAAAGATGCAAACGCAAGAGCGGCGGAAGATGCTAAAGCATTATCAATTAAAAAAGGCGAAATTACAGAGGCGGAAGCGGCACAAATTTTGGCAATTAAAACCTCCGCAAATGAGGCAGAACTTTTATTATTAGAAGAAAAACTACTTGCCGAAAGGGAAATGCGATTATTGGATTTAGAAAATAAAATAATTGACTGGGAAACCGAAGGGCTTGCGAAAACAGAGATTTTAGCGTTAACAAAAGAGCAGGAAAAAGCGATAGAAGAAGATTTTGCAGGTGCTTTAAAAGCTATTGAAGACCGAAAAAATGTTTTCAAAGAAAAATCAGCTAAATTTAATACTAAACTTAACGACAGTAATTTGCAAAGTGTTGCGCAAACTTTGGGTGCATCGGAAACATTAAATAAAGCAAATGCAATACAGGAAACGAAGATCGCCTTAAAAAAAGCGCTTGTAAGTAAAGACGAAGGTATTGCAAAAGCGTTGACATTGCCGTTTCCCGCTAACTTGGTAGCCGCCGCAACGGTCGCAGCTGCAGCGATAGCCCCCATTGCTAGAATTGCGAGTACAAGTTTTGCAGTCGGTACCGACAGCGTGCCTAGTGATATGCTTGCAAACGTACACGCCGGGGAAATTATTGTACCTTCGGCAGAGGCGCAGTTTTTACGTAGTGGCGATTTGGCATTATCATCGCCCGATGCGGTAACGAATAATCAAAGTAGCAAAATGGACATTACGGTAAACGTTGAAGGCAATTTGATAGGCAGTACGCCTGAAGAGTTAGCAGTAAGTTTACACGATATAATTTCAAATCAAATTACGGATAGAGCAGTAGCGCCGTTTCCGACTACGGCATAATAAATTATGGCAACATTTAAAGGGATAACATTTTTTGATTTTAATTACGCCTTGCAGGAATTTCAAGGCGATGTATCTGTATCAAGTAATGATGCGAGTAAGTGGCTTGCGTTTGACGGACGTAAAAATACCCGTTGGCAGTCATCGGGAGAAGGAACTGATGGCAATGCAATATCAATTGAGCGTGATTTTGAAACTAACAGGGAAATAAAAGCGCTTTTTATTTACAATACCAACATTTTAAATATCGCTTTTGAGTATTATGACGGCAGTTATAATAACATTACAGATGGTGTCAATGCCACGATAACGAAAACCGCAGACAATAAATATATATACATTCTTTTAGACGCCAAAACTACGATGTCCCGTATTCGCATAACAGGCAGTAATACCATAGTGGCAAATGAAGAAAAATACATATTTGATTTTTTAGCTTTTGATTTAATCGGGACATTGGAGTTTCCCGTAGACCCGAACCCGACTGAAAAGGTTAATGAGACAATTTTTAAAAAAGAGGATAGCAAAAATATCGTAATTACAAAAGGAAATAGTTTTGATTTTTCGCTTGCAATCAAAAGCCATATAAACCAAAACGACATAGACCTTTTGCAGACATTAAAAGACAGAGCGACAGAGTTTTATATTTGGATTAATGCAGGCGTTGAAGGGCAATTTGATTATTCTTTTGAGCCGTACCGATTTAGAGATATTTACAAGGTTGCAAGGGTTAGAGGCGGTAGCCCTTCACTTACTAAAAATCTTTATTGGACTGGCTTAAATGATGCGTTACGTTTAATTGAGGTATCGTAATGAGTTTAACTAATAAACAAATATGGCAGAGGTATAGCGAGGCGAAACACGGCAGGCGTTTAGAAATTAAAAGACGGCTTGCAGTTACCGAATTGTTTGCGGCCGAACTTGTTACCAATGGCGATTTTACCACAGATACCGACTGGGCAAAAGGGGCAAATTGGAGTATTGCAGACGGTAAAGCTAATGCAAGCGCCGTAACTGATACCTCACTTTCGCAAGACATCGGTTTGGAAAGTGGCTTTTTGTACGAAATAAAATTTTTAATGACAAGTTATGCAAGCGGAACTTTGCAAATTTTAATGGGGGACCAAAGCGTTGGCGAAACTATTGCGCAAAATGGTATTTATATTTTAAAAATAAGAGCGCTTGGCAATTCTACGCTATATTTAAAAGGATTGAGCGCTTTTACTGCCGAAATAGACGATGTTTCCGTTAAAAAAGTAAAAGAATATGAGGACGATTGGTTTGATATTTCAAATTACTTGATAGATAAGAGCGTCAGCCCGATTAGCGAACAAATCCCTGACAACCTTTACGAATTTGGAGAGGTAAAAGTCGGCTCCGCTAATCTTAAATTGAAAAATCTTCACGGGGAAATGTCTGACGAAGACAATCCGAACTCAATTTTTGTAAATTTTGTGCGCCATAATTCGCTAATTCGGATTATGGAAGGGTACATTGACCGATATACCGACCCTGACAACCCGATTTTGATTGAAACGGAGACATTTCAAGGATTTATAGATGATAAAACTGCCGTAACTACAAAAGATGACAGCGAGCAATTTTCCGCAAGGGCTTTGGTATCAATTTTAAGCACGTTAAACGTGGCGGAGTTAGGCACTTTGACCGCTACGAATGTCAACGACCTTGTCTATGAAATAGTCAATCGTGGGCAGTTTACGGCTTTTTTTGAAGTCAATACAGATAATATATCCGCAGGTTACAATACGCAGAGTTTAAATCTGTCTTTGATAGACCCCGAAACTAAAGTAATAGATTTATTGCGAGAATTAGCGTTCGGGCATTCCATTTTTTACGTAAAAGATAACGTATTTTATTTCCGCCCGGCAAAACCAACAAGCGTAGTTAAACATTTCTTTTTAAATTCGCCTGAAAAAAAGATATCCGTTTTTGATTTTAATCAAGGCGGAAAAAACGTAATAGAAAAATGGTTTTGGAGCGATACGGCATTAGAATTTATAAGCAATAACACTAAATTTGGAACTTCTAAAGATGTTGATATTGAGTTTATTGATAATGCTACCGAACGCCAAAATTTATTAGATTTTATCGGTACACAGACAGAAAATCCGAAACTATCTTTTAAAATAGAGTTGCCTTTTTATCCCGATGCTAAAATTTTTGACCTTTGCCAAATACGCAGGACGGAAATATCCGACAGTAAGGGTGCATTTGTTTTAGACGTTTCCAAACTTGATGAAGGCATTTTGGGGCAGGCAATCGGGGCTATAAAAATAAATAAAAACAATTTTTATAAAATAATCGGTATTAATCACTCGGCAAATTTAAAGACTACGCTAAAATTACAACAAGTAACCTTTGAAGATATTCCGCCAATATCAAGCGATACATCGGATATTATTTTAGCGTGCGGATTTAACCTTTTAAAAGAGGATTATTCGGATAATTGCCTAGAATTAAGGCGTAATAATAGCGCCGACACAGCCGTTGATGACGGTTCCGATGATGAGAGGGATTTTATTTTTCGCAGAAAATTTTTAGATACTTATTTAGCTGAAAAATGGCTAAATTTTAATGATTTTATAGATAATGCTTTAGAAAATGCAAGTTCTGATACTGGATATTTAAAAACATTCTACGACCAAAGCGGAAATACTTACGATTTATCGCAGGCAACAAAAACAAATCAACCGAAATTTGATAAAGTAAATAATTTAATAGATTTTAACGGCTCTGATAATTTTATTTCCCGCACAGTTTTAAATGAAGTGTCAAATATATTGACATTTTCATTGTCAATAATTTTTACACCTGCAAGCGTAGCATCTGCGCAGGTTTTAGTAAACAATATAATCGGGGCAAGTAATAAATTCGGGCTTTCATTTGAGAGTGGAATTTTACGGGCTAGTTTATGGAATGGGGCAAGTTTTATTTCCAAAAGTGGCGCAATTTCGGCTCAAAGAAATTCTATTTTAGTAACATTTGACGGCATAAGCGATTTAAAATTATACATAAATGGAGTTTTGCAGACTGGTACAAGCGATAGTATAGTTGGCGATGTATCTGCTTTTGTTTTTGGCGCAAAGTCGGCATCTCCTAACGTAAATTTTTACAATGGCAATTTACAAAACATCATTATTTTTAGTAAAGTAATTAATGAAGTTGAAAGGGAAAATCTAAATCTTTTTGCGGAGCAATTTTAAGATGGCAGATGAAAATTTAAAATATGGACAACTCAAAGCATACGAAAACATTTTGCAACTTACAGGGGATAAAAAGGCGATAACAGATTTTTGTTTAAAAGAACAAAAAAGAATAGAAAAACAATTAAAAATTGGTGAAAAATAATGGCAAAATCAAGCATAACCGAAATTTATCAACTTTTACAAATTTTAGAAAGCGCATCTTTAATGCAAAAATTCTACGATATTGGCTGGACTGAAAACGCATTAATTGCATATGCCGAAGCGACTGGGCAACAAATTACAGACGGCTCGGCTGATTTTGGTAGAGTTACAAATCCTTCGGGCGATATGTACATAGCCGAAAATCGCACAATAAAAATAGTGCGCATCGGGACCCCCAATACTGTCATAGGAGAAATTGGATTAACTGCGGCGGGTGGTATCTATACTAAAATTACTAAAACATATGCGGATTTTGCTACTGCGGGGCTTATAAATACCATTGATTTGTTTACTCTGCCTGCGAAAACAAGGGTAACCGACACTTTCGTTAAACACGATACTCAATTTTTAGGCGGGGGGATAACTTCGTATTTAGTGGGCGTTGGAATTACAGGAAACCTAAATAAATTAAGCAAAGATTTTGATATTTTTCAAGCAGTAGCGACAGATGTCGGGGCGCATTATCGCTATGGCGGTATATTTGATATGACAAACCCAACGACTTTAAAGGTTACGGCCAAAAGTGTGGGCGCTAATTTGGACGTAGCAACGCAGGGCGTTGTACAAATCCAATTAGATTTAAAAGTTTTGGTTTAAAGAGGTAAAAAAATGGCTATTGAAGTTTTTGATATGATAAGCGGATTAGTAAAATCGCAATTATTTACAGTTAGCGGAACGTGGACTAAACCGACATCTTTAAAAGGCGATTATATTAAAATTAGAATTTGCGGCGGTGGCGGTGGCGGTGCGGGTAGCGGGATAACAGATGAAGGCGAAGGCGGAGAGGCAGGACATTTTATTGAGCAAATAATACAGGTTACTGGGAATTTAACAGTTACCATTGGGGCTGGCGGTGCGGTTTTAGCAAACGGCTCGAATAGCTCTGTTAGTAGTGGGGCATCATTGACAGCGTTAGGCGGGCAGGCTGGCAGAATAACATCTACGAGTAGTAGTTACTCTAATTTCAATATAAGTTTTGGAGACTACGGAAAGGGCGGACGTGGCAGAGTATCTACTGCACTTGCCGCAGAGGCAGGAAATGACGGTGCTTGTGAAATAATTTGGAGCGAATAATGAAAAAATACTTTTGTTTAATTATAGACGGAAAAATAGAAAACGTAATCGTATCAAGTTTAGAATTTGCAGAGGCGATAAAAACCGAACACGGCTACGATGATATTTTAGAACGCACCGAAGGAAAAACGTATAGTAAGGGATTTGTCTTTGATGACGTAACTTCTGATTTTGTACACCCGCAAGTTATAGCGGACAGGGAAAAATAAAAACTAAACTTGCTTTGAAAAAGTGGAGTTGCTTTTTGAAAGTAAGGTAAGGAGAAAAAACAATGGCAAACGAAGAAGAAATAAAAGGGCTGAAAGCACAAGTAAAGTGGTGTATTGAAAGCATACAAAAACTTGTTGAAGTGGCAAATGCTAATGGGGCTAAGTTGGAAATACAAGAACCGCCTGGCACTACTCTGCCCCCAACAAATCCTTAAAAGGAATTAATATGTGGACAGTAATTTTGCTCATAACGGCTATAATGTTAAAACCTCTACACTCTATTTTTGCAGGGGAAAATCTTTGTTGGTATGTTTTACTTTTTAATAGAAATAGCATAATTGCATTAATTGTTTTAGGATTATATTTAAGAGAAAAAATATACTACGGTCGTTATGAGCAATTTCACAAAGGATTATCAGAAAAATATATTCCATTACATAATAGGTTTTTAAAAACTGCAAAATACTCTTTGGGTTCGTTAAAAATATATTGTTATTTTTGGATTATATCTGCTATTTTTTGCAATATAGATATATTACTTTCATATCACGGCTTGTTAAAAGATAGACTAACTTCTATGATTTTAGCAGAATATACGCCTTATGTTTTTCTCCTATTTGTTATGTTCAAAAAAACTTTAGACTGGATAAGGGGGAAAGATGTGCGCAGTTAATAATTTCATAGAAAAAAACAACGTATCTTTAAAAACTATTGTTTTATTTTTAGGTGTTTTGTCTATAATCATTGGAGGCCTTTATGGAACCGCTTTTTTTGTTGCCAAAAATAACCTAAAATATGAGGACACTAAAAATAATTTTATTTTAATTAGAGAAAACAAAAACCAAATAGACACTATAAATTTAAACGTTGCTAAATTGGAAACAAATCAGCAACATTTAATGCAAGGGCAATCTGAAATTAAATTGCTTTTGAGGCGATAAAATTATGCCAAATTTTACCGATAGAGATTTAAAAAAACTTGAAACCTGCCATAAAGATTTGCAAATGGTTTTTAAATTAGCAGTTAAGATTTTCCCGATTAAGATATTATGGGGAAAGCGTGGCGAGTTTGAGCAAAACAAAGCGTTTGAAAATGGCAATAGTAAGGTTAGATATCCCGACAGTAAACATAACATAGACCCTCCTAAACGTTTAAAATCGTGGGCAGTAGACGCATCGCCTGACCCTATTCCCTATGAATGGGGAACTATCCCCAAAGATTTTAACATTCTTACTTACGCAGAACTTTCAAAGTTAATAAAGGCGCGGGCTAAATTCTACTATTTTGCCGGTATAATTAAAGCGTGCGCATTCTTTTTAAAATTAATTGGCTTTATAGAGCATAGCGTAATTTGGGGTGGGGACTGGGATAGCGATAATGATTTTGCGAACAACGGCTTTGACGATTTGTTACATTTTGAGTTACGAAAATGATTGAAAGTATTTTAAAAACTGCTAGTAAATTTGGTATAAAGAAATTAAGCTTTAAAATCCGTTTGCAGTTTCATAATTTTAGATTGTTCGGCAGGCGGAAAAATAAAAAAAAGGAAGGTGGGAAAAATGGCAATAGACTATGAAGCAAAAGCAGATGAATTGATTAAATCCTCAAAAGAATTGGCAGGGGATATCAAAGAGGGTGGTATAAAGTACATACCCGCTGCAATAAAAAGCGTTGAGTTTGAGGCGCTTAAGGAAGGATTTAAGGGCTCTGATAAAAAGCAGTTAGCGGTTTCAATAATCAATAAGCTGATTAATATCCCCATTATGCCCGAATGGCTTGAGGAAAAAATAATCGGCTTTGCGATTGACGCAATTATCACAACGCTAAATAAATTTCTTGGTAAAAATTGGGGCGAAAAAATACAGTGAAAAAATTCCTAATAAATTTACTAACGCCAAAAAAGTATAAGGTTATTTTTGCAAAAATGAAAAACTTTTTAAAAGGCAAAAAGTCATATTTCGCAGGCGCAATCCTTGTCTTGCAAGGTACGGCAAAAATCGTGGATAGTTTTACTGGGCTTGAAACTGTCGGCGCTTTTGCCGACTGGATTGGTACTGTGATACAAAGTGAAGGCGGTACATTGGTTGTAAGTGGGTTAGCCGTCTTCGGCATTAGGGCTGGACTGGAAAAAAACAAAACATAGTCATTGAGACCTCCTCCGTGGCAGTAATCCCCTCACCGTCTGCATAACGGTGGGGGGTTTTTTTTATCCTTATATATATAAGGAAGGGCAAGCATTATTTTTTTGCTAAAATTACACAAAATCTGCAAAATGCAAACTTTATTTAAATCAATCTTTTAGACGTTTTCCCTCTCAAAATGGGCTTAAAAAATAGCTTAAAATAACCCTTGCAATTGTGTCGCAATTGTGATACACTATTAGTGAGGGTTAATAACCCTCATAAAAAAACTCAAAACTGACAGGAGGAAGGTTAGATGAAAATATTTAAAAAAGGAGACAGGATAGTAGTCAAATCTAGCTTTGTTGAACATCTAAATAAATGGCGATACAAAAGAGGTATTTTTAGTCATTATTCTAAAACAGGTAAATTTGGATATTTTATAAATTTATCTACTAATAAAATTCTTAAAAGAAAATCAGAGGAATTTATCCCCGCAGAATAAACCTGCGGTTTTGAGACCCCCGCTCATTAGGGTGGGCGGGGGAAGATTTAAAAGTTCTTTGAAAATATGGGAGTGTAAGCTGTTTTAGAGCCGTTCAGGGTAGGCGTTGGATGCGATTTCCAACAACAGTAAGCAATTGACGAATTGCCACTCCCACTAAATAGCGCAGGGGTAGCAGAATTACTAAGGGTGTTATCCCTGCCTAAAATCTAACAGAACACTCCCTGAGTAGTAAAATGTATGCCCCTCACTGGGTGGTAGAAAACCAAAGGGGGATAAAAAAATGAGCGTAAAAATGGAAATAGCAAACGAAATTAGACGGCAGAGTAACGAATACGGCAGGCTGATGCTTGCTAATATGAAAACAGATAGAGATACGGCAATGTTATGCCACGACATTTGCAGACATTTAAACGAAGTTGTCATACCTCTATTTAAGCTAAACATAAAGCATTTCGGGAGGCATTTGTGAGATTTAATCCAATATGGACTTGCGCCGATTGTAAAAGTTTTAAAAGGAATATTTTCAAAAGAATACTTGGGGTATTTTTTAAGAAATATAGAAATTATGGATATTGCGAGGAGCAATGCTCAAATAGACATAAAGAAGATGATATGTGTGCGTTTTTTGAACACAAATAAGGAGGCAATAATGGAAAATAGGTATAAGTTTAGGGTTTTTGACACAGTATTAAAACAAATGTCGTATGGTTTTGCAAAGCACATTTGCGCAGAGGACGGCACGGAGTTTGTTACTTTTGGATTTTCATTTACAGACGGAATGAACACCAAAGTAATAACTCTTTGGGAAGTGCTAAACGACAAGCGATATGTTGTTATGCAATGCACATCCCAAACCGACAAGAATAAAAAGCCCATTTATGAGGGGGATATTTTGAAAGATAGACAGGGCAAACTGTATCTATGCGTTTGGCAAACTTTCGGCTTTGAATTTGAGCCGATAGGGCATAAAAACGAATACCTGCCTATTTACGAAAATAATGTTTTGCTGGCAGAAATAATCGGAAACAAATTTGAGCATCCGCATTTGCTCAAGGGGGGAGAATGAAAATACTAATAGGCAAACAAACCGAAACTAAATTATTGCCTACTGAAATTACAGAGGATTTACTAAAAGAGGCAAAAGCGTTCTTTGACTTTACTAAAACGTTAGATAACTGCGCAGGATTAGCTTATAATCAAACTGGGGGAGATAAGAGATTTTGCGCGATATTTTTAGATGATAAAATCTTTATGATTAATCCCAGAATTGAAGCGTTGAAAGGCAAACCTAAACTTAAAAGCGAAGGTTGCTTGTCGTTTCCGAATAAGTCTTTTTTAGAGGAGAGATACCCTGCGGTTGTAGTTTCCTATTATGACTTCCTGCAAAGAAAAAACAAAATAAAAACTTACTTTAACTACACAGGACAGGTGATACAACACGAAATAGACCATCTAAATGGAAAATCACATTTAACGGAGGAGACCAAATGAAAGACTATGTAAGTTTAGAGACGGCAAAGAAGTTACAGGATGCGGGGATTAAGATTGATACTGCGATGGTGTGGGCTAAAGACATACATAAGAATATATGGACTTTATGTCCGAAAGATAAGGTGCATCTATTTGTATTTGCTTACGAAAAATGCGAAACAATACCCGCCCCGTCAATAGCCGAAATGCTTGAGTGGTTGCCTAGTGATTTTGACGGATTTCCTTTAACAATTAGAAAAAATAATAAGTTATGGGAAGTTGGATATATCAATCGCTTTAATACAGGAGAGTGTATTTTTGATTTATTTACGCACAAAA